>WNFR01000847.1_pt1 | contig 35620 bp, 37 predicted proteins | sample 5400221 | NCBI WGS metagenome assembly WNFR01 (sample SAMN13153357, study PRJNA577476) | soil metagenome | isolation source: 40 cm soil under Madrone tree | place: USA:California | collected 2016-06-14 | reverse complement strand
AACGCTTCTCACCGAAAGCAATCGAGAGTATGGCGGCGCTGGGGTTTGCCGTGGGCAGCACGCGCGGGGTGGTGCGGGTCGAAAAGTACGGCTGCGGCGCGGAATTCCGCAAGGGCACGGACGATCTTTACCAGGTGACCGTGAGTCCCACCATCATGCTGAAGGGCCAGTTCACGCGATTGTGGGATGCCGGGTATCAGAAGTTCTTGCTCACGGACGAGGGACTGAAACTGCCGGCGCTTGCGACGCATCTGCAAAACCTGCGGAAGTTCAACGAAGAACTGCGCACGGCGCTGGGCATTCCGACGTTTTACAACGAAGCGCTGGGTTCGGTCAGTCAAGTCAGCGTGTACGATCGCGTGAAAGGCCGCAAAGGCGCGGTACCGGACGAAACTGTGGGTGCACACGAAGCCGGCGGTGGCCACTAAGATTGCGGATTCTCGGCCGCGCGATTTCAATTGGGAATTTCAGCATGCAGCAGCATCTTGAAGCTGCCGCCGGAACTGCTCGAGATCCACGCGGTGCTTCGCCGCTTTCCGCTGGCCAATGAAGATCACAGGAATATCCCAACCGTAGCGCTCCTTGAGGACAGGATCGGCATCAATATTGACTTCGCGAAGGACAGCGCCGAATTCTCTCAAGAGCGGCGCGATGGCAGACTTGGCTTCGTCGCAAAGGTGGCACCCTGGACGCGTATAGAGGGTGACGTCGCGGGGACTGGAAGCGGCAAGGCGTGCGTCTTCAGGATGAGCGCTCATCGTTTGAGTGCAAAGGCGCATCTTACCGGGGAGCAGGCGCGTTTGGGAAGAAGCGGCGCATAATGACGAAGCGGTGATTTCAGAGGAATTGAAAGAGGCGGAGCGAAATGGGAAGAGTTGTGGCGCTGATGGACGATTTGTTCTTCCAGATGAAGCTGGCGGAAACCGCCAAACAGCTTGGGGTGGAGGTGAAGGTTGCGACAAGCGGCGAGGCGCTGGAGGGACTCATGTTGAGTGAGCCAAAACTCGTCATCGTGGACTTGAATGCGCGGAACCAGCCGCTCCAGGCGATTGAAAAGTTGCGGCAGACGCAGAAGGACGTTCGCGTGGTCGGGTTTCTTTCGCACGTGCAAACCGAGCTTGCTGCTCAAGCGCAGGCGGCAGGGTGCAATGAAGTTCTGGCGCGCTCGAGCTTCACGCAGAACCTGGCGGCGATATTGAGCGCGGCAAAGGATTGACGTGAACTTGCTGAAATCCAGAATCGGCGGACGAGGCATTCTTCTGGGATGTGCGGTGCTGTTCGCAGCCGCGTGCGCCTTCTCGCAGGAATCCAGTTCCAAGTCCAGCGAAAGCTCCGCGAGAGCGCCAAGCCAGACCCCGAGTGGCGGGGGACCCAACGTCACGCTGAAAGCCATGCTCTCCGCGGCTTGTTCGCAGAATCAGGCCGAATTTGGCCGGTTTCTCACCGCTCGAAGCAAGGAGGCTTTTTCGCGGATGACTCCGCAGGCACGCCTTGCCTTGATGAAGCGCTTCGTGCTGTTGAATGAGCCGGGCAAACCGACGGCATCGGCGAATCCCGCCGGGCGCCCCATTGTTCGCTGCCAAACGCCCGACGTCACGACGGAGATGCAGATTGGCGGCGCTGATCTTCGCGACAATGTTGCGTTTCTCCCTATGGAAATCCGTGCTGCCACCGATACCACGGGTTCTGACGCCCACCAGATCACTTTAGGGCTCGTACGCGAGGACGGAGAGTGGAGGCTGCTCTCGCTGGGGTTGCTCCTCCTGGATCTTCCCGCCCTGGAAGTGGAATGGGATGTTGCAGAGATGGAAACGACGGAACGAAATGCCATCGAAGCTTTGAATCAAGTGGGCAAGGCCATCGAAGCCTACCGCAACAAGTATTCGCGCTTGCCTGAGTCTCTGGCGAATCTTGGCCAGCCGCTTCACGGGGCTGCGAATGGAGAAGCCGCCGGGCTTCTCGATTCAGATCTGGCGAATGGAATCAAGAATGGTTACGCGATTCGCTACGTGATTGTTGGCGCGAGCACCTTAGGCGCGCCGGCCAAATACGAGCTGGCAGCAACGCCGCAGCAGTACGGGCGCACGGGACGCCGCTCGTTCTTCCGCGATTCCAACGGAGGTCTGCACGGGGCTGACCGGCGCGGTGCGGTGGGCAGCGAGACGGATCCCAAATTGGAGTAGGGCTTCCTTCAATTCATCTTCGACGCGTTGAAAGCGCCCGTTTTTCTTTTCATTCTGATCGACACTTGCGGCTGGTTTGTGCTGTGCAAGACTTGGCGCTACTATCGTGCGATTCACAATGCCTAACAAAATCGCAACGCGATGGCTTCTTTTTCTGTTCGGACTTTCTGTATTCTTCCCAGGTCGAGCGGCGGGCCAGTCGCAAAGCAATTACACCTACGGGCCTCTTCCGGTATTCGAGCTTCACAGCGGCTTCTGGATCAATCTTCATCACACGCTCTATCATGACGCGAAGCTGCGAACCGCCGGTTCGCCGGACAAAGGCGGCAAAACCTCTGGCCCGACTCTGAACACTGCGCCAAGTGCGAAACCGTCTCTCTCGCCCGCGGATCAGGGCATCTGGGACGAGGCCGTCGCTTACTATGCCGCGAATTATGCGGCCAAGGATCTGCTCTTTTCCACCGAGCTTATGCAGCTGAAAGACCAACTCGGAGATTTCGAGGATTGCGATGAACTCTCCGGCAGGAAGCGAAAATTCTGCGACGCGGGCTTGCCTCCAAAGCTGACGCAAATCCTGGAAGCGGCGGCGCCGGTTTACCGCACGCATCTTTGGCCAGAGCATGACCGGGCCAACCGCCGCTGGATCATGCGTGTCGCGCCGCTCGTGCGTGAACAGGGCGTGGGCCTATCGGAACGGCTTGCGGACATTTACCAGACCCGCTGGCCACGCGCAAAAATCCGTGTTGATCTGACGGGTTATGCCGACAGGGCAGGCGCTTACACGACCGCCGATCCTTTGCGTGTCACGATCTCCAGCCTGGATTCGCGTAATCAGGGCGCGGCAGCTCTCGAAGTTCTTTTCCATGAAGGTTCGCATGGTATTGCCGAACCCGTGCAGGCCGCCATCATTCGCGAGTGCCACCAGCGCGACAAAGCCATCCCTCGCGACCTCTGGCAAGCTCTCGTTTTCTACACTACCGGTGAAGTCATACGTCCGGTGCTAGGTTCTTCTGGCGCGACCGCTGGCGACCGGGATGGCAGCGTGCCCAGCGGCGGTTATACGCCGTATGCGTTGCGCGAAGGCCTGTATCAGCGCGGTTGGAATGACTATTTCAAGTTGTTGCAGAAATTCTGGCAACCGTACCTTGACGGGACTGCTTCTTTCGACGACGCCATCGCGCGCATGGTCTCTTCCTTGTAGCGCCCGGAATCCATTATTCGCTTCCCCGCTTGTCCCGTTCCAATTGTTCGCGGGACGCCGATATGCTAGGCTTCTCTTGCAAGAAATCGCCCGGCCCGGCGCCACGCAAGCCCCTGCGACGCGCAAGTTTCCTCCGTTCGTCTCCGATAGACCCTTCCTCAGTGGGAAAGTCTCTCTGGGAGGAACCAGCACCAGGGCCAGGCAGCCGCTTCGAAGCTGTACGTGGAATGACCCGGCCACGCCGGAGTCGCACTGGAATAGGAACGGACAAGCCCATGTCTGGCCAACAAACCGCCTCGAAGACCGAGAAAGAACCGGTCGAGATCAAGCTGGCGCACTCCCCGGATTCCGATGACGCATTCATGTTTTATGCCCTGGCCACTCACAAGCTGGCCACACCCGGATACAAGTACACGCATATCCTTTCGGATATTCAGTCGCTGAACGAAGCTGCGCTCACGGAAACTTACGACGTTACCGCCATCAGCTTTGCCGCCTATCCCGCTCTCCGCGACAAGTACATCCTCCTCGATTGCGGCGCGAGTTTTGGCGAAGGCTACGGACCTGTCGTCGTTTCCACCAAGTCCCTGAAGTCAACTGAACTAGCAGGCAAACGCATCGCCGTGCCAGGATTGAAGACCTCGGCCTATCTCACGCTCAAGCTTTATGAGCCGGACTTTGAACCCGTAGTGATGCCTTTCGACAAAATCATCGACGCGGTGCAGAAGGAAATGGTCGAGGCCGGCCTCCTTATTCACGAAGGGCAGCTCTTCTTCCCCCAGTTGGGTTTACACCGGGTACTCGACCTGGGTATCTGGTGGCAAGAACAGACGGGACTGCCACTCCCACTCGGTGGAAACGCCGTGCGCCGCGCGCTGGGGCCTGAAGTCGGCCGGGAAATCTCCAAGACGATTCGCGACAGCGTTTCCTACGGCCTCTCGACCACCGCGAAGAAGCCTTGAACTACGCCATGCAATTCGCCCGCGAGATGGACACCGAACTCGCCGACAAGTTTGTCGGCATGTACGTCAACAATTTGACCCTCAGCTATGGCGAAAAGGGCAAGCAAGCCGTAAAAGAGCTGATTGCGCGCGGCACCAAGGCTGACCTTCTTCCCGGCCCGCCCGATGTCGAGTTCCTGAAAGAGTAGCTATTTCTTCTCAGCTGCTTTCACAGGCGTGAAGTATAAATCCTGATAATCGAAGCTGAAGTCCGCGAGTGGTGATACCGCAACCATCGTGAAGTGATCAACACGGCCAACGGGATTCAGCGAGAACGTGACGAAGGCGTCTTCAATGGTGTGGTCGCGCCAGTGGGCCTTGAAGGTGTCGTATTGCCAGATTTGAAGATCCGCAATCGCTTTCAGAGTGTGGTCCAAAGTGAACACTAGGCCAGCGTTCTCGAGCCGGATGGTCGCAGGTCCATACCACGCGTCGTTGTAGACGCCGGCATATTCATTCAGGGGCAAGGATGGCTTAGCAACCGCGGGTTTAGCATTGCTTCGGTCGATCATGACCTGGGTAGCCGCCTTCTCTTGCTCATCCTTGGCAGCTTTGAAAGCCGCAATCCAATCCGTGGACGAAACACCAAAGTAGGAATCCAGCAAACGGAAAAGAATCGAATCAAACGCGCCGCCCTCTTCCGCGTTGGTGAGAATCACGACGCCGAGATTTTCTTCCGGCACTAGCATCACGCGCGACACAAAACCAGCGACGCCTCCGGTGTGGCCGACCAATTTGCGCCCGTGATAATCGCGCAATCCCCAGCCAAGGGCGTAGCTGGCAAATTTGCTGCTTAGAGCGGCGAGCGGGCCAGGTCTTTCACCAGTGGGAAGAATGGTCTGCGCCGACCACATCTCGCGGGATTGCCGCTCGCTGAAGAGGCGCGCATCGCTGTTGGGTAACTTGCCGCGATTGAGTTGCAGCGCGACCCACTTGGCCATTTCCGCTACGGAAGAATTAATTGAGCCGGCGGGGCCAGCGTTGTCGAGATTGATGAAGTCGATGACCTGAAGTCTGCCGTCAAGTTTGGAGTGCGGCCAGGCGTAATTGCTGCCGGACTTAAAAGCGGCGTTGCTTAGATTTGTGGTTTTCATCCCGACGGGAAGCAGAATGTGTTCGCGGATGTAGTCTTCCCAGGATTGTCCGGTGACCGCGGGGATGATCTGTCCGGCTGCGATGTACAACAGATTGTCGTAAGCAAAGCGGCTGCGGAAGCTGGAAGCAGGTTTCATGAAACGAAGGCGATAGATAATCTCATCGCGCGTGTACGTCGTGTGCGGCCAGAAGAGCAGGTCACCCTCACCGAGCCCCATCCCGCTGCGATGTGTCAGCAGATCGCGGATGGTCATTTCGTGAGAGACGTAGGGGTCGTACATCTGGAAGCCGGGCAGTCTCTGGTACACCGGATCGTCCCAGGAGATTTTGCCTTCATCAACCAAAGTCGCCAAGGCCGCGGAGGTGAAGGCTTTGGTGTTAGAGCCGATTCCGAAGAGCGTGTTTTCGTCGACGGGAGTGGTTTCGCCCAGCTTGCGCACCCCGTAGCCCTTCGCGAGAACCACCTTCCTGTCTTTAACGATGGCCACGGCCAATCCGGGCACCTCAAACGTCTTGAGGACACGCGCGATATAACTGTCGAGATCGGACGGCAAAGTGTTTTGCGCGGAAAGAGTTTGGACGCAAATCATCACGAAGACTAAGACTGAGAGCCAGCGCAGCACAAAGAGTTTCATCACGCTTGCGAAACCTCCTGAAGAAATAGAAGGGTAAATTAAACCATGAAAAGGCCAAACAAACGGATTCGAGATTCCATATTTGACCCGCGCGTTGGCACTGGCTCTTTACGCTTTGCGGTTCAGTCCGCCTTGACGCTTTTCGGCGAATCACTTAGTGTCTTTAAACTGCCATGCGATTACGAACTACGTTGTGTCTAAGTGTTTTCTTTCTTGGCCTGGCACCGCCGGTTCGCGGCCAGGCTGCTGGCGAATTCCGCGACCGCCCCCACGACGACCGGGGCTGGCCTACCCAGGCTGTTCGCGCCAGCCATGGCATGATCGCAACTGATGAGGAACTTGGCTCGGAGGCGGGAGTCGAAATCCTTAAGCGCGGCGGCAACGCGGTAGATGCGGCCGTGGCCGTGGCTTTCGCGCTTGCCGTTGTCGAGCCGGCCGCGGGCAACATCGGCGGCGGCGGATTCATGCTGATTCGCCTGGCCAACGGCAAAACCACCTTCCTCGATTATCGCGAAGTGGCTCCAGGTAAGGCCACCCGCGATATGTACATCGGAAAAGACGGCACCCTCGACGAAGAAGCCTCCGTCATCGGCTACAAGTCGATCGCTGTCCCTGGAACTGTCGCCGGCCTCACTCTCGCCCTGAAAACTTATGGCTCCATGAAGCTTGCTGACGTCCTGGCGCCAGCCATCCGTCTCGCTGAAAATGGCTTCCCCGTCAGCAAGAGACTAGCGGATGAATTCGAACGGCAGCGCCCTGCTCTCCAGCGCTTCGGCTTCAGCCGCCGCATCTTTTTGAACGATGGCAAAATGTTTCAGCCCGGGGATACTCTTCGCCAACCGGAACTAGCCGCTACGCTTAAACGCATCGCCAGGAAGGGCGCCGCCGAGTTCTATAGCGGCGAAACCGCTCACGCAGTCGTTGATGACATGTCACGGCTAGGCGGCCTAATTACCCTAGACGATCTCGCCAAGTACCAGCCAAAGGTCCGCGAAGTTCTGCGCGCGAAGTTCGATAGCAATGGTCATTCCTGGGAAGTCCTGACTTCTCCTCCCCCCAGTTCCGGTGGCGTCGCCGTCATTGAAGCGCTGAACATGCTGCAGAACGTTCCGCTTAAGGGCTGGGACGACGCCGAAAGCGTACACACGGTTGCCGAAGTAATGCGCCGCGTTTTCGCGGATCGCGCCGCGTATTTGGCCGATCCCGACTATGCGAATGTTCCCGTCGCTGGCCTCACTGATCCTTGTTACGCCAAAGAAGTTTTCGCGACCGTGGACACGCAACGCGCGTCATCGAGCAAAGTCATCAAGGCCGGCAATCCCCATACTTGCGGCGTCGCTGCAAGCACGGCAACCTCGCCGGAAACCCTTGTAAGCCTCGGCGAAGGCCCGCACACGACTCATTTTTCCGTCGTGGATGCCGCCGGCAACGCCGTCGCCAGCACCTACACGCTCAACGATAGCTATGGTTCGCACGTCACTTCCTCCGCTGGCTTTCTCCTAAATGATGAAATGGACGACTTCACCACGCAACCCGGGGTGCCGAATGCTCTCTTCGGATTGGTGCAATCCGACGCCAACGCCATTGCGCCCGGCCATCGTCCGCTCAGTTCCATGACGCCGACAATTCTTCTCCGTGATGGCAAACTCAGCTTCGTGACCGGCTCTCCAGGCGGCGCAACGATTATTTCGGCTACGCTCCTCAGCATCCTGAACTGGATGCGCCTCGGCATGGAACCGCAAGCGGCTATCAACGCGCCGCGTTTCCATCATCAGTGGCTTCCCGACCGCGTTTTGATCGAGCGCAGTTTCCCCGAGAGTTTGGAGAGCGCTTTGAATGCCCGCGGCCACGCCACTCATCGCGTCGGACACATGGGCCTGGTCAACGCCATTGCCATCGATCCGGCGACCGGTGACCGGCTGGGTGCAGCCGATCCGCGCCACGACGGCGCAGCCGTGGGATACTGAGAGAATATCGAAGAGATTATGCAGAAACTACTTTCAACTTACCTTTTCGTATCGCGAAAATTGACGCCCGAAATCCTGGAGCAAGTTGCCGGGGCAGGTTTTGCAGGCCTGGAAATTTTTTGCACGCGCAGTCACTTCGAATACTCCGTGAAATCGGAAATCCAAGCCATGGCGTCCGCGCTCGAGCAGCACCATCTGCAGCTTGTCTCGCTGCATGCGCCGACGAGCCGCGACGTGAGCGCCATGCGCGAAAGCGGCACTCCGCTTTCCATCTGCGAAGTCGAACGCGTCCGCCGCGTCGAAGCCATGGACGAACTGAAGCGCGTTATCGACGTCGCCGACGACTTGCCCTACGCGCGCCTCATCCTGCACATGGGCGGCCCCCGCGAAACCGCCGATCCGCGAAAGCGCGACGCCGCCTTCAGCACGCTCGAGCATCTAATTCTGCACGCGCATCATGCAGGCGTCGCTATCTGCATCGAGAACACCACCAGCGAAATGGGCGATCCCACTTATCTGCGCGCCTTCGTCGACGAAACCCGTCTTTCCGGCCTGCGTTTCAATTTCGATATCGGCCACGCGCACCTGTCTGATTTCCCGGAAGACGAGCGCATCGAAAAAAGTCTTTCGCCGCTAGGCGATTTGGTTTCCTCCGTGCATCTTCATGACAATCACGGCGAAAAAGACGAACACTTGCCGCCGTACGACGGCACTATTAATTGGCCAGCGGCCATCAAGCTTCTGAAGACCGCACCCGAAGCAAACTTGGCGTTAGTGCTGGAATTGAAGGAAAAAACCGGCCCGGAAGCGCCGACCTCCGCCGAGCAACTTGCAGCCGCACGCAAGTCCATGGATCGCTTTGAAAAGGCATGGACCTCCGCAAAATGAGCGTCGTGAATGAAACGGGCCAGATGACGACGATTAGCATTGAGCAGGCAGGCAAGTACGACGGCCAGGAAGTCACACTCAAGGGTTGGCTCTACAACCTTCGCGAATCGGGCAAGCTGCTCTTCCCGATTTTCCGCGACGGCACGGGCATCATTCAGGGCGTCTGCGCGCTGCAGGAAAACCCCGAAGCCTTCGAATCGCTGAAGGGTTTGACGCAGGAATCCAGCGTCATCGTCACCGGCAAAATCCGCGCGGAAAAGCGCGCTCCCGGCGGCTATGAAATCGGCGTCAGCAAGATCCAGATCGTGCAGAAAGTTCCGGAAAGCACGCCCTTCCCAATCCAGCTAAAGGAACACGGCGTCGATTTCCTGCTCGATCAGCGGCACCTGTGGATTCGTACGCCGCGCCAGGCCGCGATTCTCCGAATTCGCGCCGAAGCCATCCGAGCAGCGCGCGAATTCATGGACGGCCAGGGCTATACGCTCACGGACGCGCCGATGTTCACTCCCGCCGCTTGCGAAGGCACTTCGACACTCTTCGAGGTGAATTACATCGACGACCAAAAGGCCTACCTCACGCAAAGCGGCCAGCTTTACGCCGAAGCCATCGCCATGGCCCTCGGCAAGGTTTACACCTTTGGTCCCACGTTTCGTGCAGAAAAATCCAAGACCCGCCGTCACCTCACTGAGTTCTGGATGCTTGAGCCGGAAGCTGCCTACGTCGAGATCGACGAAATTATGGCCCTTGGCGAAGGCCTCGTCAGCGCCATCGTTCAAGGCGTGCTGAAAAATAAATCGCGCGAATTGGAAACGCTCAAGCGCGACACTACCAAACTCGAAAAGGTGAAGCCCCCGTTCCCGCGCATCAGCTACGAAGATGCTGTCGCGGTGCTGAACAAGAATGGCAATCCCGCAAAGTTCGGCGACGACTTCGGCGGCGATGAGGAAACCATCATCTCCAGCTCCTTCGATCGTCCGGTGCTGATTCATCACTACCCAACATCGATCAAAGCCTTTTACATGCAGCCGGATGCCCAGCGTCCCGAGCTTGCCCTGGCGTTTGACATGATCGCGCCGGAAGGCTACGGCGAAATCATCGGCGGCAGCCAACGCATTCACGACTACGATTTACTCCTGAAACGCCTTCACGAGCACAAACTGCCGGAAGAGTCTTTCCAGTGGTATCTCGACCTGCGCCGCTATGGCAGCGTTCCGCACTCCGGCTTCGGAATGGGCCTCGAGCGCACCGTCGCCTGGATTTGCGGCACCGAGCACATTCGCGAGGTCATCCCCTTCCCTCGCATGATTTACCGCGTGTATCCTTAGGGCGGGGTAGTTCGGCACTTTTCCCGCTGTTCCTGCAATCTGGAATTTATTAGCGACTTGCCTGGCTCCTCGGTCCGTCGAGGGACCGCGCTTGATTCACACGAGTCACGATTAACGGAGCTCCGCATGGCCCAAAAAGTTCGCATCATCGGCGTCCCCATGGACCTCGGCCAAAGCCGCCGCGGGGTGGACATGGGCCCCTCCGCCATGCGCGGCGCAGGCCTCCAATCCAGCCTCAAGAAACTCGGTCTGCAAGTCGAGGACATCGGCAATCTTTCCGTGAAGCAACCGGAAGAAATGCCCATCGGCGAAAAACGTGCCAAATATCTGCAGGAAATTGCAGAGACCTGCGGCGATGTCGCTGCCGCCGCCGAAAAATCCCTAGGCGAAGGATTTCTCCCGCTGGTTCTCGGCGGGGACCATTCCATCGCGGCCGGCGTAGCCGCCGGCGTCGCCAACTTTTTCCGCAAAGACAAAAAACAGATCGGCTACCTCTGGCTGGACGCGCACGGCGACATGAACACACCGGAATCCTCTCCTTCCGGCAATGTCCACGGAATGCCCCTTGCCGCCATCATGGGCTACGGTGCGACCGAGCTCGTCGACCTTCTCGGCTTCAAGCCCAAAGCCGAGCCCGGCAACATCGTCATCGTTGGCGCTCGCGACCTCGACGCCCAGGAACGTAAAATCGTCAAAAAATCCGGGGTTCACGTCTTCACCATGCGCGATATTGATGAGCGCGGCATGCGCGAAGTCATGTCTGACGCCCTCAAATACGCGATGGACGACACTGCCGGTGTCGCCGTGAGCCTCGATATGGATTTCGTCGATCCCGCCGACGCCCCCGGTGTTGGCACTCCCGTTCGTGGCGGCGTCACCTACCGCGAAGCCCATCTCGCCATGGAAATGATCGCCGACACCGAGTCCATGGTTTCCCTCGAAGTCGTCGAGATCAACCCCATTCTCGACGAACACAACCGCACCGCGCTCCTCGGCGTTGAACTCGTCCTCTCCGGTTTGGGTCAAAAAATCCTTTGAGTCGGAGTGCAGAAGCCCTGCTCCCGCTTGGTCCCGTACCGTTCCCAGCGCTGATTGGTGGAATATCTTTGCCGCAACGGTAGTCTCCTCTGTATGGTCACCCGGCCTTGTCTTACAATACTTCGCTATGCAGCGTTTTCACCCCAATCGCGCATCACAACCAGGCAAACGATGTCGGTTCCCGTTGGGGAGGAGCGAGCCTAATATTGCCGGCTTTTTCGTGAGACTGAGGAGAATGCAATGAGGAATCAGGTTACCCGTCTGTCCGCGCTTTTCATGGTTCTGCTTCTGCTGCCCGTTCCCGACAGGGCCACCTGCGGGGGCGGTGGTGGCGGCGGAATGGGAGGTATGAGAAGCAGCGGCCCCGGCGGCATGGGCGACGAACAGGTCTACCAAGTCCCCTGGAAACTGGTTAAACCGGACGACACACTCACGGCGGGCGGACTCGTCGTTTACTGGTTTCCTTCGTCCGGTGAAGAGTTTCAGCGCTCCAGCCTTCGTAATTCGCGCAGCCTCTCCCTCTATGCTTCACAGTGCGTCACCATGGGTGTCGCCGATGCCAGCACCTCCCTGGGTCAAAAATTCCTGAGTGGCGAAAAACTCCCGGTTGTCGTCTTCGCCAAGACGGACGGCACCCTCATCAGCAAACTGGAAAACACCAAAGGCTTTCTCAAAGTTGAGCAGGTCGAAAAGCTCGTCGAAGCCGAAATGAAGCAGCGCGAAGAAGCCATCAAGCAGCAGCTCAAAGCTGCCAAGGAAAAGGCCAAGTCCGGTGACAAGGATGGCGCCATTCCCATCTATCGTTCAGTGCTCGAAGAAAAGTGCCTCTTCCCCGGCAAGGCCAAGGACGCCGCGAAAGAATTGAAGAAACTCGGTGTGGACACCGCGGTGAACCTCTTCGATGCACCGGTCATGGACGGCGCACAAAGCGCCCGGATAGAATCCGTTATGAAGCGTGGCCTCGATGCGGAAATGAACGAGAAATACGAAGAAGCCGAGCGCCTTTATAGCGAAGCCCGCCGCATGGATCCTGCCGACCCCGCGCCGCCCCGCTATCTCGGTGAACTCTATCGCCATCACCTCGGCGACTGGGACAAGGCTCGCCAGACCTTTGAAGCCATCCTCGCCATGCCGGCGGATCCGCTATCCCGCGCCGTAGCTTTGCACGGGCTCGGCAAAATGACCATCCACGAAGGCGAATTCCTCAAGGGCTTGCACCTCATGGAAGATTCCGTGCGCGAGTATCCTCTCGCGCTCGCCTACCGCAATCTCGCCGTCTATTGGAATTCCGAGGGCGATTCTGCGAAAGCTGATTACTACACTCGCGAAGCCAGCAAAATCGACGCGGCCGACCCTTACAACCTCGTTTTCGCCGCCGCCTTTCTCGCGGGCAACGGCCACGGTGACGAAGCTCTGAAAATCGCCACGGAGAATGAAGCGCTTCTGCCGGCCTCTTACAATTTAGCGGCTATCTATGCCCAGCTTGGCCAAAAACAAAAAGCCCTGGACCTGCTCAAGCGCCACTTCTTCCAGTACGAGCGCTACCAAGCCGTGCGCTCCAAGGAGATGATGGAAGCCCGCGTTGACGCCGTTTTCGCTTCCCTGCGGGAAGATCCACAATTCATCGCGCTGACGGGCGCCGCCGACGGCAAACTGCCCATCCCGCAAAACAAGCAAATGCCGGTAGGTGCTCCAGCAAAAATGTAGGCGGCATCGTCCACCAAATTCTTGTGTGGCACAAACTTCAGTCTGTGCTCTTCTCGGGGGAGTTCTGAACAAGACCACTCGTGAGGTCCCCGCTTCCGCTATGTTCTGCGTTGCCTGTTCGGAACCCTCTAAAAAACAACCGCTCCACCAATCCTCCTTTTTCACTTATAACTGAAAACTGATAACTTTGAACTGCTGCACTGCCCGGCGGAATGAGATCGACTCGTGACTCTTGACAACAAGAAGAGACTCAGAATTGGAATTTTATTCGGCGGACGCTCCGGCGAGCATGAAGTCTCCCTAGCCTCAGCAGCCTCCGTCATTCGCGGCCTCGACCCCGACAAGTACGAAGCCGTGCCCATTGGCATCACCAAAGAGGGCCACTGGCTCATTGGCGCCGGCGCGCAGAAAATGTTGCCGGAAGTCTTGAAGGGCGGCCAGCGCGTCATGATGACCGCCGATCCCACTGACGCCGCCCTTGTGAAGCTGGATGGCAGCGGCGGCGGACAGCGCATCGACGTGGTCTTTCCCGTGATGCATGGCACCTTTGGGGAAGACGGAACGATTCAAGGCTTGCTCGATCTCGCCGGTTTGCCCTTCGTCGGCGCCGGCGTCCTCGGCTCGGCCATCGGTATGGACAAGGATGTCGCCAAGCGTTTGCTTCAAGTCGCGAAAATTCCCGTCGTGCCTTGGATTACTGTCTATCGCCACGACTGGGAGGCCAGCCCTGAAGCAATTCAGGGCGCCGTCGAATTGAAATTCCGTTATCCCGTGTTCGTGAAGCCCGCAACGCTCGGCTCCTCCGTGGGCATGAGCAAAGTCCACTCGCGCGAAGAGCTGGCCCCTGCGCTGAACCTGGCCTGCGAGTTCGCGATGAAAATTCTCGTCGAAGAATCCGTTGCCGCGCGCGAAATCGAAGTCTCCGTCCTCGGCAATCACGATCCCAAGGCGTCTGTCCCCGGCGAAATCGTACCGCACCGCGAATTCTACGACTACGCCGCGAAATATCTCGAGGAAGGCACGCAGCTCGTGATTCCCGCCAAGCTCAAGCCCCCGCAGGTCGAAAAAATCCAGAAGTATGCCGTAGACGCTTTTCGCGCGCTCGAACTCAGCGGCATGGCCCGCGTCGATTTTTTCCTCGAAAAAAAGGCCGGCAAGATATATCTCAACGAAGTGAACACCATCCCTGGCTTCACTTCCATCAGCATGTACCCGAAGCTTTGGGAAGCCAGCGGCATTCCCTTCCGCGAACTCATCGACAAGCTGATCGAACTAGCCCTCGAACAGCACGCCGAAAAAGCCCGCACTAAGTACCAGATCGAGCTCCCTGCCGGCTCCGGCGGCGCCCTCGACGCTTAACCTTGCTGTAGGAATTCTTTCACGCCGCCATGTAATCGAGCGTCGACGCGATTCGCGGAATTTAATTCAACGCCTTTTACTCGTATGCAAGGAGTCTGTTAGGATTTTAGTGCTGACGCGCGGCGCTGGGATGGCGCTGCATAACGGCAAGTTTGATTCCGACGCTCGCGGGGCAGGAGACAACTGAATGTCGCTTCTCGATCCACCTGCCAGTAAACCAGATAAATCTCGAGCCATGGCTTTCACCCTTGCGGCGCTTGCGCTGGTCGCGATTGTGATTCTATGGTTCGCCTTCCGCTACTACCCGGAAAAAAAGGCCGCCGAGCGCTTCTTCAACGCGCTGGTCGCGGGTGATTCTGCAGGGGCCTATCAACTCTGGAAACCCAGTGCGAGCTACACGATGAAGGATTTTTTAGCTGATTGGGGGCCTCAGGGCTACTACGGCCCAGTGAAGAGCTACGAGATCGTGCATGCAAAGGCGCCGAAAGGGTCCACGAGCATCGCTGTCACCGTAAAGGTCAGTCCCTTCTCCCCAATGCCGGACATATCCGACGCCGAAAAGAGCCGCAAGACAAAAGTCATCGAAGTCTGGGTCCTGGCCGCCGACAAATCTTTCAGTTTTCCCCCGTAGCCGCTTCCGCAACAAATACATTTGCCTAGGCTATCGGCGGATGTCCTCAAGCGCGTGAACGAGTTCCTGCGGGCTGACGCTGGCGGTGCCGAGTTTGCCGACGACCACGCCAGCCGCGGTATTGGCGAGCATGGCGGCATCGGGGAGCGGCGCGCCCGCAGCGACGGCGAGGGCCAAGACACTGAGAACGGTGTCGCCAGCTCCCGTCACGTCGAAAACCTGGCGGCCCGTCGCGCCGCGTTCTACGCCAGCTTGGCCAACACGAGCGTAGGTCACTTCAAAACTCGTTGCCGGAACGTGCAGGTGGCGCGGCGAGGATTCTTCAAACACGCTCATTCCCTTTTCACCTCTAGTGATGACCACCGCGCCGCACCCGAAGTGCGCGAGCAGGGCGCGGCCCGCTTCTTCCACGGACTTCTCGTCAGCCAGCGAACGCGTGACGTAGAAACCCGCTTCCTTGGCATTGCAAACGATGGCCCGCGCGCCGCGATATGCGTATAACCTGGAGGTCTTGGGCTTCACGAAAACAGGAACTTGCAATTGATGCGCTGCACTTAGAGCACGGTCCGCGAAATCGTCGGTAATGAGTCCTTTGTCGTAGTCGGAAAGCACCAACGCATCAAGTTTCTTGAGCGTCGTAAATAGTAATCGCAAAAGTTTTTCCTGCGTATCGCTTCGCAGCGGCTCGCGCCGCTCGTGATCCACGCGAACCACTTGCTGGTGCCGCGCGATGATTCGCGTTTTCACCGTCGTGACGCGTTTCGCATCAGCTATGATTCCCTTGTCCCCTATACTCAAGGCTCGAAAACATTCTTGCAGCGCGCGCCCGGGCTCATCGTTTCCGATAACTCCAAACGCTTCCACGCGCGCCCCTAGTGCGGCGATATTTGCCGCCACGTTCCCCGCCCCACCCAGGCACTCGCTTTGCTCCACGAAATCCACCACAGGAACCGCCGCTTCCGGCGAGAGCCGCGAAGCCGTACCCCAAAGGTAGCGGTCTAGCATCAGGTCGCCGAGTACGCCGATGCGCTTGCCGCGCAGCCGCGGGATCAATCGTTTCAACCGGGGAACGGCTTCGCCAATGTTGTTGGTCATGCGCTCTCTTCCTGCCGCTCGGCCGTCTATTCCTCGGCGATCTTTGCTTCTTCTGGAAGCATCACGGGAATTTCATCGCGCACTGGATAGACTCGGCGGCAGGAGACACACTTCAGGCCCGATTCGTCGCTCAACAATTCCACCCGCGCTTTGCAAACGGGACAAACTAGAATATCGAGAGCATATTTCGGAATCGCCATGATCGTCTCCGTCAAGAAAGCTAAACGCTCTTAAATCCGTGAATAGGCACTGTATCAAACGGCGTTTCACGCGGGCAACTTGATCGGACGAAAAACCGTTGCTCTTTGCGCTCTACGAAATCGATTCGGCTTGACCGTGCCGGGAAGCGAGCGTAGCTTTCGATTTGTACCCTCCCAGTGAGAGGTCTTCCATGAAGAATGGTCACTGCCTGCTTAAGAATATCCTTTGGATTTTTCCGTCTTTGCTGTGGTCCCCCGCGATCGCTTTCGGCCAGGCGCAATCGGATGCGCCTCCAGCTTCCCCGTCTTCGCAACAATCCTCATCCCAAACGCAATCGCAACCGCCGCAAAAAGAAGAATCCGCGGCGGAAGCGGCGAAAAAGACGGAAAAGGAAAAAGCCAAACCAAAGAAGGTGTACACCGAAGAAGATTTAGCAGGCCTGCACGGCAATGGCGTGTCCGTCGTGGGGAATGATAAGCCGGCGGCCCCTGGCGCAGCAGCAACGAGCAAGGCAAATGGAAAGACGAAAACGGGCGTCGTACCCATGTCCGGCCAGGACGAGGAATACTGGCGCGGCAAGGCTCGCGGCCTGCTGCAGCGGATCGCCGCCACAGAACAACGAATTGAGGCGAAAAAAGACGAGATCAAAAAGCTGGGGAACGGCGGCTTTGACATCACCACGGGGATGAAAGACAACATCGCCTACATCCAAGACAGGAATGCTCAGTTGCAAGAGTTGGAGAAGCACAAAGCCGATCTGCAGAAGCAATTGGACGAACTGCAAGATGAGGGCCGCAGAGTTGGCGCGCCGTCTTCCTGGTTCCGTTGAGTAACTAGGCGACAGTTCGGTGCACCGCGATTTAATGGCGTATTTTGCTGGAATCGAGCAAGTAGAGTTCTTGTACAAGAAAACACACCAAGACCAAAACTGCCCCTCTGACCAGTAGTTTTTGGAACGACAAACGCAGTAAGCTGACGGCGATCGCGGGTTTGCATCCCCGCCCATGGGAGAGCTGCCGTGTATTGCGACCGCTGTGGACTGAACTTCCTGCCCAAACAGTCCGTGTGTACTCGTTGTAAGAGAGTCCCCACCCGGTACTGGTTCCAATTCATGGGCCTGATGACGATTTTTGTGGCCGTGCTGTTCAACACAGTCTTGGGGATGTTCTTATTGCCGCGTCTGGCCATGGCGCAGCACGGGCGCGGCCTATTCCGAGGCTGGTATTGGTTCGATCAGAAGTTTGCCATGTATGGTTGGGTGCCCCTGGCGATTGGCCTCCTGGCTTGGGACTATTTCATCTGGAAAGAAGCCCGGCCGAAGGTCAAGGGCTGGTTCACGCGCAAGCTGCTGACGTTCTCGCTGGCCGCGGGCGTGGCGCCGATGTTGCCCTGGTGGATTCCCGCGGGACAGCCTCCCGCGCAGTTCTTCGCTATGATCAGCCGGCACCCTGGCGTGCCAGTTATGATGGCGTGGGGGGTCGTGCTGTTCGTCACCATTATTCTCTGCATCGATCCCGAATCTCGCGACTACTTGCTGGGCCACGGCAGGACGCTGAGCCTCATCAGCACGACAATACTGCTGCTTGTTTTGACGATGACCGTGGTCGGCTGGTCGCTGACCTACTGAACGACCTAAATCTCTTGCTTTTCAATCAAAATCCTTACAAAACCACTTTACTGGCCGTTTGCGTCGATAAATGCGATGGCTACGCGGCAATATTCCTCTTGCCGGGGACTCTGACTCCTGACCGCTGGGTAGCCGCCTATCGCTTTTGGCGCGAAGTGGCGGTATAAGAAGGAGGCGCGGACGATGCGCAGTGGGAGGGAGCTATGCGTGCCGATCAAGTGGAAGTTTCCTGGGACGCAGGCAAGGCCAAGTGGCTGGTTCGCATTGTGAATGGAGAAGAGGTGATCCGCCGCTATTGCAATTTGCCGAAGAATGCGGACGAACAAGCGATTGCCGCAGCGGCGCACAAGACGGTCCAGGATGAGGGCTACGAAGCCGATGTTGCCTTAGTCAGCGTGCTCCGGTAGCGCGTGCCACGGCAACGCGCTGTTGAGAGCTGCCGTCTCGAGACGGCAGCTACAAGCCGGTTTGGTCAGAGAAACTCCCCTATTGCGTCACTCCCGTGCCTAGCTGCATGACGCGGAGTTTGCCACCCGCCCAGGCCATCGGCATCGCGAGCACGATGAGCGCGAGTGGATACCAGTGTGGCCCGAAGGCCGGACCCTTATTCCACGTCACCGCAGCACCCGCCATGCTGACAACGAGCCCTATGAAGCCGCCAGCCAGCGCGTGCTGCATAGGCCGACTGGGCGCGAGCCAGGCTGTAATGTATGTGCCCAGAACGCCGTAGATAGTGCGATAGATCGTCGCAAGCAATAAGGCTCCGTCGTAACCGACCATCGACTCGCCCCAGGGCGGGAAGACACGGGCTGCGTGCAGCGCTATGTCGGTTCCAATGGTGAGAACGATCCCCACGACCATGCCGGCGAGCACTGCGAGGATGCTCCGCCCAATATTTCGCTGAGGCATGACTGGCTCGCTCCTTTCTCCCGCAATGATCTAAGGAAGTTTTGGAGAGAAGTCCGTCATCACCAGGAACGTCGAATCGATCTTCTCGACGATTTTCCCATTGGCTTCGGACTTGTCGCGGACGCTCTGCCACTCGGGATCATCGCGAAAGGCCTGCCAGTTGGAAGTAGCGGCTTCACGGCTGGGATGCGCCAGAATATAAACAAGGGTCTTGCCCTTAAGGGGTTCGTCGGTGGGCGTCCAGTACGCCACGTTCTTGATTCCATGCTTTTCGAAAAGCTTTACAGTGTGTTCGCGGAAGCGGCGAAGCAGGTCTTCGAGCTTGCCTTCGAAAGTGTGGTAGATGCGCAGTTCGTAGACGGGCGTGGCGGATGGCGTGGTGGCCGGCTTTTCTTGAGCCGAGGCAAGCCAGTCCGCCGCTGGGAGAAACGCTGCTACGGGTAGCGATTGGAGTATGGTGCGTCTTTTCATGGCAGGAGATTCTAGCAGAGGTTGGGGAGTGCCGGGGAGGGAAACGGGAGCAGGCCAGAACCTTCCAAACAACGTGAATGCCGAATGCGTCGAGAAACGCTATGAAGCAAATTTAGAGACTGGAGCGCGGCGAGCCAGTAGCCCGCCTGTTTCCTAGACCAACAAAGGAGGGGGCACTCTCCTCGTTGCTCGTGAAGGAGGTGCCCCCACCCCGAGTGAATTAGCTGCCCGCGATGACGTTCTCGGAGGCGTTCCAATGGACGCCACCGCAGGCCTTTTCTCCTTTTCACATTCAAGGTAAAACTAAAACTCCGGCCTAGGCCTCGTCTGTTCAATATTGAACACCTGTCAAACCAACCCCCAAACACAGAAACGGCCGTGGAAGTACCGAAAAAACCTCTGTTGTTTTTCTCTTGGGCAGAAAGACAAACTTTCTCCGCCTGTACGGTCGGTCAGGATACTCCCAGTAGACACATTCAAACGCGGGTCTTGCGAGCGGAGAAATGACGCGTTCCAATGGAATTACTATGCGAAACACCAAAATTGGGTTTGTTCTTGGGGCCCTGTTGATTTGTGCAGCTGCCGGACCGGCATTTGGACAGCAGCCGGAGCGCGTTTTCAACTGGCTGCCCGGCAACCAAGAAGATGTCCGGCTGGACCCTGCGAATTATCACGCCGGCACGACGTATCATGCCAGCGGAGACGGCGGCAATATGCAGGTGGATATCAAATCCGAGCTGCCGGTCACAATCTTCCTGGTGCACGCGGAAGAGTGGAACGGAGCACTTCAGCATCCCGAGACCCTGAACAACCTGCAACAGTTGTGCACCAGAGAACACGTCGTGGAGGCCAGATATTCTTGTTTTGTCCCACCGGTGGCAATGACGCTTATCATTCGCGACGAACGATATAGCCCTGATCACACGGTGTTTGCCGGACTCGGTGCGGTCTTGGACCCGAATAATAGGGTCGAACGCGCTGTGGGCGAAGGAATCGCCGGAATTTTCACGGGGAATGGCCCTGCCAAGCGCAACTTTAAGGCCCCCAACGATGTACACATCCAATACTTCCGCTGGCTGTGCGTGGAAAACTGCGTCCAGCCGGAGTTTCAGTGGACTTGGCAGGTTAAAGAGAAGTATCAGCTGACGTCGTTCCTGAAAGTGTATGGCGGGTTCACGCCGGACCATGACGCCGCACAGGTCAGCATCAAGATCAAGTCCCCCGTGCCAATGGTGGTGGCCATGCTGCCTTCCGACATCGCCAACCAATTGCACGCCAAGCCGGAAATGTTTGAGCCCGCACTGGAGAAGAATCCTTGCCAGCAGCGCGGCGTCCAGTCTTTGGAATTCCAGTGCACCTTTAATCTCGCCGATGGCCCGCAATCGCTGATCGTGGCGCCGGAATCCACCGAACGCGTGCCCCACAAGAAAGCCGAAATCGAGATGCAATTCGTGAAGTGCGTAGCCAATTGCGCACTCCTAGAAAGCAAACGGTAAAGAGTTGTGGCTTTTTAATCCCGCTGAACCATGCTAAGCCTGGGGTTCCTTGTTGTTACGTCTGCTCGACTCCACCTAATGCATCTGGAGTGATAAGAGTTCAGGCCACAGTGTTAGCAAGGTGTATCTAATTATGACGCCTGAACAGAGAGCGACCAGCACACTAGACAAAGATCCGACAAGGAAGTACTCCGCAAAGTCGCGTTTTTGCAGACCCTCTGTCCGAACAAGTCCTTTGGCGGCCACCAGAAAGGCCAGGGCGGCGTAGCTGCCTGCAGCCACAACGATGGTAAGAATTAATCGTTCGAGGTTGCCTATCAAGCGGCCACGATTTATCTCCATCACATCAATTTGATCTTTTTCCGCTTGGCCAGTGTTCTGGGCTGCGAGGTGAGGTAGAGTTCCAGTTTTCCGGAGGCAACCCCTGACAACATAGGTTCCGCCGCGAACAACAAACAATACTGTTGCTCCCACTAGGGAAGTTGCGCAAAGGCGTTCTGTGCTGAGAAAAGCTGGAATGAAAGTATGCGATTGCAAGTGAAAATGTCTCACGAAGACAAGCATGAATAGGGAGTTTGAAATTAGGACCAATACCTCGATCTCGGCGGTCCATTTCAAAGGACTCCGAAGACGTATCCACGGATGTATCGCTGTTATCGTTGTCAGCCAGCCGCTCAGAACAATCGAACGGGTCATCCCGTAGCTGAGAAGCGCTGTTCCGAAAATCCTTATGGGCAGAGATATTCTCCAGGTTCGCCAGGCGAAGTTGCTATTGTCGCGGTCCTCGGGAAGAGGACCAGGAGCAATAGCATAGGAAGAGACAGACCAGAGGACACACATCGGTGACCAGAGCAGGAATTCATGGCTAACGCTGATGTGAGACATTTCTCTTCTCTATCATCGGGCTTATATATCTGTCTAGGAGGACGCGCCAAGCCTCTTCTGCTTCGGCGTAGGGCAACCATCCCATCGCCAGCACCTGCTTCGAGATGGCCTGCCTCGTTATCTTTAATGCTTCCGCAGCCTCTGACTGGGACCGGCCCTGGCGCAAGAGTTCGGCAATTCTAAGCTGGGTCTTGGTAAGTCTTCGGCGCTGGAACCATAGGATACGGGCTAGTCCGTTCATGACAGTGTCTAGTTCACCGAAACCGAGAAATACGCCCCCATAACAGCGTTTCTCATGGGCGGTCTGTATTGCCGCGCTTGCCCTATGTAGGACCGGTCCATCGACGTTTATTGCTTCTTTCTGAATTGGAGTATCGAGGACACCAAACCCCATTCCTACTCTGAGGTTGCGATCTGAAAATCGATGATCGATGTCCCACAGCAAATCGGGAATCGCTGTTGCCGACGAAAGAATACCTTGAAACTCGTCGCCCAATGTTATGACGAATCTGGAGAGGATGGAGCGTGAATAGGTCCTGTTGAGGTAATCGACGAATTCTTTGAACCTCTTTTGCACGCTTGGACGCTGCCTTCGCGTGAGTTCACGCGATCGCACCATATCTGCGATAAGGGCGATACAAGGTTTGGTGCGGACAGTAGGATCTCCCATTACGCTTGCTCCAACTCCAATCATACGCGCAATCTTTGTTTTGTCAACCTGTAAAGGTTGACACACCATGTAGCAACCAATATAGGTTGACAATGCCTGTGTGCAACTGTTTTAGGTTGACAGCTACCTGGATTAAACCGTCCGGTAAGGCAGCGGCATGTAGCAAGAGCCGGCGACGTACAGTCGTCACTACAGACCGTGGGATTGGCGGAAGGCGCGCACGACGGCGGGGGCGTCCTGGTGCTGGGCGTCGACGGCGTAGTTGAGGCGGCGAATGTCGGCGGCGGAGAGTTTGCCGGCGAGATCGGCCAGCGCCGCGCGGACTTGGGGAAAACGCGCGAGTGTGGATTGGCGGACGATGGGGACGGCGTCGTAGGGCGGGAAATAGTGGCGGTCATCAGCGAGGGCGACTAGGCCGAGGGAGTCGATGAGCCCGTCGGTGGAATTCCCGGCGACGACATCCACTTGATGATCGACGAGCGCGCGGTAGATGAGGCCGAGGTCCATCACTTTCGGAGATTCGCCGAAGTGGAGATTGTAACGATCGCTCCAGCCGCGGAAGCCGTCGGGGCGCTCGAGGAATTCATAGCCGACGCCTGCCCGCCACTTTGGTGCGAGAGGGACGATATCCGAAATCTCCTGTAGATGAAGTTTTTTCGCGTCATCGCCGCGAATGACCATGGCAAAAGTATTCTCGAAGCCGAGCGGCTCGGTGACTTCGAGATGGAAGCGATCGGAGTAGAGCAGCTTGACGCGGTCATAGACGGCCGCGGAATCACCTTGTGGAGTTTCGTTAAGGACGGCGGTGAGCGCCGTGCCAGTGTACTCGACGTAGAGGTCGAGCTCGCCGGCGAGAAGTGCTTTGTGGACGAGGAGTGTGCCGCCAAGATTGGTCTTTCGGATGACGGGAATGCCCGTTTTGGCCTCGATGTGTTGGGCCAGGAGTTCGGCGAGCACAACTTGCTCGGTGAAAAATTTTGAGCCAACCGCGATTTTGGTTTGCGGAGGTTTGCTGCACGCCGAAAAGAAGCACGTGAAGTTAAGAAGATAAAGGAAGCAGAGGAATCGGAACTGGCCGCGGCGCATTTTAGGAAACCTTCAGTCTACGCTCGACCACCCCGAGCAGAAAATCTGCGAGGAGCGCAAGGAGAGCCGCAGGGATGGCGCCGGCGAGGATGAGTGTATCGCTGACAAGCGCGACGCCCCGGAAAATGAACGTGCCCAGGCCGCCGGCGCCGATGGCGGCAGCAATCGTTGCGACACCGATAGTGATGATCGTTGCTGTGCGAATGCCGGCAAGAATGACAGCCAGCGCAAGAGGAAAACGCACGCGAAAAAGAATTTGCGCGCGAGTCATGCCCATGGCTTCGGCAGCTTCAAGCACGGCAGGATCGATGCCGGTAAGTCCAACGTAAGTGTTGCGCAGGATAGGAAGTAGCGCGTAGAGGACGAGAGCAACGATGGCGGTTCGTTTGCCGATGCCCCCGATGAACGGAATGGGAATCAAGAAACCGAAGAGTGCGAGGCTCGGGATAGTTTGGAAAATGCTTGCGATGCCCAGCGCGATGGCGCGCAGCGTGGGGCGTTGAACGATGAGCATGCCGAGCGGTACGCCTACGAGAATGGCGATCACCATGGCAATAATCACGAGCGTGAGGTGATCGAGTGTGGCGCCGAAAATTTCGTCGCGGTGATCGTTGAAAAAAGTCCAGGTCGTCATTTGGGAATTCATGTGGAGGCCTCCGGCGTCACGGCAAGGGACGCGGTGAAGGCGCGCACTTCGGGATGATCGAGGCGAAGGAATTCCTGTGGCGTTGTCGATGCCACGATGCGGCCAGTTTGAAGGAGCACAATGCGCGTGGCGAGGAGCAGGGCTTCGTGCAAATCGTGTGTGACGAAAACAATGGTTTTGCCGAGGCGGCGGGCGAGCGCGCTGAATTCGCGCTGAAGCTCGGCGCGAGTGACTGGATCAAGCGCCCCAAACGGCTCGTCCATCAGCAGGATGGGAGGATCGGCAGCAAGGGCGCGGGCGACTCCGACGCGTTGGCGCTGGCCACCGGAAAGTTCGCGCGGACGGCGATTTGCGAATTCCCGAGGGTCAAGGCCAACGAGGTGGAGCATTTCCTCAACGCGCGCGGCGGTGCGAGCGGATTCCCATTGTTCCAAAATGGGAACGAGAGCCACATTTTCCGCAACCGTAAAATGAGGGAAGAGACCGGCGTCTTGGATAACGTAACCAATGCCTCGGCGGAGGCGGATCAAATCCCAAGCCCGGGTCGAGCGCTCCTGGACGAAGATTTCCCCTTGCGAGGGCATCAGCATTCCATTGATCAAGCGAAGAAGTGTGGTCTTTCCGCTACCGCTGCGGCCGAGCAGGACGAGCGTCTCACCCTGAGAAACGGCTAAGGAAATTCCTGAGACGATGGGGCGTGCAGGAATATCGTTTATGTGAAACGCGACATCCCGAAACTCAATCGTGTTCTTGGCGGAAAGCGCCGGTTTCGTATTCATTTCGATTGACAGCAACAAATCCGGGAGCGACCATCTTAATCCAGCTAGCCCCCCAGCGCTGAATTTTGGCGCATCCTTCGCGCGGAAGCTGCATCCAAGAGAAGGGGAAAACGCCATGGGAGCACTTGCCACCGCTGTCCGCATCCGGCACGACCTTCATACCAGAATGCTTGACGCCCGCGCGCGCACCGACGACGTATTTCGCGTGGTGCGAGAAGAGGCGGTGTATGACCGGCCGATCCCCGAGAGGCACCGGATCATATTCTATGTGGGACATGTAGAAGCGTTCGACTGGAATCTGCTAGCGCAGCGCGCTTTCGGATTGCAATCCTTTCAGCGGACATTTGATCAACTGTTTGCCTTTGGCATTGACCCGGTGGATGGGGGATTGCCTTCGGATACGCCTGCGGACTGGCCGTCGCGCGAAGAGGTCGAGAGCTATAACCGGCGCTTGCGGGATGAGTTGGATCATGCCATTGAGCACGCCCTGGAGCGGCCCGAGGAAGGGCACCCGCAACTGATCACGATGCTGGAAGTGGCCATCGAACACCGGTTGATGCATGCGGAGACGCTGGCGTACATGTTGCACCGGCTGCCGAGTAGCCGAAAGATTGGCGGACCCCAGATTGCTGCGATCAAGGCGCACCGCATTAAGTCGCATCTGGTTGATATTCCGGCGGGAACGACTGTCTTGGGACTGGAACGCATTCATGGCGATGAATTCGGGTGGGACAACGAATTTGGAGCGCACGAAGTCGCGGTCAACGAGTTCGCTATCGAGAATCACAACGTAACGAATCACGATTTTCTGCGGTTCATGCAGGCGGGGGGCTACCAGAACCGTGCTCTTTGGAGTGACGAAGCCTGGGACTGGAAGGCAAAGGAAAGTATTGAGCATCCGATGTTCTGGAGGTGTGAAGGCAACCTCTGGAACTACCGGACGATGTTTGGCGAGATTCGTTTGCCCCTGGAGTGGCCGGTGTACGTGAGCCATGCCGAGGCCACTGCGTATGCGAAATGGCTGGGACGCAAACTGCCGACCGAAGCACAGTTTCATCGTGCGGCATATGGAACGAAGGACGGCGGGCGGGAGCGCAGCTATCCATGGGGCGACGAGGCGCCTGGCCCGTCCAAGGGCAATTTCGATTTCAAGGCGTGGGATCCCTTGCCTGTGGGATCACATCCTGCTGGGGCAAGCGCATTCGGCGTGCATGATCTTGTGGGAAACGGGTGGGAGTGGACGCGGACGGAGTTTGCAGCATTTCCAGGCTTCACGACCATGCCCTTCTATCCCGGCTACTCCGCAAATTTCTTTGACGGCAAGCACTACGTGATGAAGGGTGGCTCGCCGCGCACGGCCGCATGCATGCTGCGGCGATCGTTCCGGAATTGGTTCCAACCGCATTATCCGTACGTCTACGCAACATTCCGTTGCGTAGAGGACTAATCAAGCCCAAGCTCCAGGAGATCCCATGGCGACGCCTGCACCATCACTATCGCTCCGGCACGTGTCTGAATTTGCGGCGGATGTGCGCGAGAGCCTCACCAAGCCTGGACAGCGAGAACTTCCGTCAAAGTATTTGTACGACGAAGTGGGCTCGGCGCTGTTTGAAACGATTTGTGTCCTGCCAGAGTACGGACTTACGCGCGCCGATGCGCGGCTGCTGGAAAAATATGCGGGCGAGATTGTAGGTCGGCTGCCGTCGCCGATTCAGGTGGCAGAACTTGGGAGCGGCTCGGGGAAAAAGACACGATGGATTTTGGAAGCACTCTCGCGGCGGCAGAAGACGTATTACTACCCCATCGAAATATCGCCGTCTGCACTGGCGGCGGTGACAAAAGAACTTGGACAGATCGACCTGGTCAGCATCGTTGGCTACGAACAGCCGTACCTGGAAGGGCTGCGCGCCGTGGCCGAAGGGCGAGGGGAGCGGGACCGTTTGCTGGTACTTTTTCTGGGCAGCACGATCGGCAATTTCGATCGCGGTGCCGGGGATGCATTTTTAAGGGAGATGAGAGCGATCCTGCAAACTGGCGACGCCTTGCTGCTTGGCACGGATCTAGAGAAAAGCGTCGAGCTGCAATTGCTGGCCTACGATGATCCCGCGGGCGTGACAGCGGCGTTCAACTTGAATTTGCTAGCGCGCATCAATCGGGAGCTGGGCGCGGATTTTGATTTGAGCAGCTTCGAACACCACGCACGCTGGAACAGGGTGGAACGGCGGATCGAAATGCATTTGCGTTCCACGCGGCGGCAAACCGTACACATTCCGGCGGCCAGTTTGCGATTCATGCTGAACGAAGATGAAACCATCTGGACGGAGAGTTCGCACAAATACAAAGCCGAAGAAATTCCGGAGATGGCGGCGCACACGGGTTTTCGTTGCGAGGGCCAGTGGATCGACCACGAATGGCCGTTCGCGCAGAACCTGCTGATTGCGGGATGAGCTGACTAGGCCGCCTCGACCGGGTCGGGGCCGGGCGCCCAACCGCTGCTCCTTGAGAATTCTAGTTGACAAGAGACTTGCCCCCACCCCTATCCCTTTGCAAGGGTGTTACAGAAACGATTTGCGAGGGACTCGAAATCGGCCATGCAGAAGGCGGTCTAAGGAACCTAAAATGATTGCCAAATTACTGCCTTGGATATCCGCAGACCTCAGACTAGCTGGCGAATTTGAATGCATTGCGCACGAGCCGCGAGGCGATTCAATACAAATTCAAGGGATAACATCAGTGCCAGAATGAACGCTCCGAGGAAGCGGGTCTCAAGCAATTCGCTCCTGGAAATTGCGCTGAGCACCCCGGCGATCATGACGAGAGGCCGGATGGCGGTAAGCGGCCCGGGCATAAGCACGCTCGTCGCGCTGCGTATGTCGGTTGAAGGGATCAAACGCAGGGGGAGATTGAATAATACCAATGCTGCGTAAGGAAGAAAGACCAGGAGCATGTGGCCTGCGGTGGATTCGAGATCGGTGCGAAGCGCATCGCGGCGCCCGGAAAAAGTGCTTGTCAATAGCAGGGCGGCAAGTGCAAGCCTTCTCTTCGGGCTAATAAGAAGGGCCCCCCAAGTTACTGCTAATGGAGCATGACGTAGGGGAGCTCGACTCCGAGTATACAACTTGGGTGGAAGCCAAGGACACGCCGGATATGACCACGTATGACCTCGCACAACTGCAGGCCGAACCACCAGCAAAAAAGCACCGCTAACCCACACGCAATAGAGAACTTATTCGGCGCGAACTCAAAGGGATTCGATGCGCCAGACGAGGCGGAAGGACCAGGATTTTTGGGTGGTGAGGCCGGGGTGCCAGACGGCGAGAATTTGCGAGCCCTGATAGACGCGTTCGAAACCTTCCTCGGATTCGGAGACCGTTTCAACGGGCGCGACCCAGAACTCTTTGGCAGAAAGCGCGTGGAGAACAACGCGAACGCGCTGCCAGCCGTCTTCCATGCGGAAGACGGGAGCGGGGAGCGGCCCGCTGAAACGCAGATTCTCGTGACCAGCCGATGTTTCGAAGAAACGATCGGGCTCAGCCGGTGCGAGCAAATTAACAATCGACTCGATGCCCAGGGCGATGGACTTATCGAGAGGCTCTTCCAGCTTGACAACCACCTCGCAGACTACCTCGCAACCATTGGCAACGGGACCGAAGGAGAATTCCTTGGTGAGGAGCAATTTGGGGCCCGGTGCGTCGCTCGTGCCGAACAGAGTCAGGGTGTCAGAGCGAAAAAGCTCGACGTCATGCGCATCGGCATCCTTGACGGTGTAGCTGCCACCAGCAAAACCCGGATCTTCGTGTAATTCGAGATTTTCGTAATCGGCGTGGGTGCGCGTGGGATCGAAGATCAGGACGCGGAAGGCGTTGCGGGGCCAGCGATCGTAACGAAGGAAGCGTTCGAGGCCGGGCTCTTTCACGCGCGTCTGCTCGTGGATGCTCGCGACAGCGCCGGTAGCGGGGTTGCCGGCAGCTTCCCGCAAACGCGCATGATAGGCCTCGGGGCGGCGCAGGATAGAATTGACGAGCGTGGCGGCGGAGGGGCGGAAATCGAACGCGGCGATGGTGCCGCCGTCACTGGGTTTCAAGAGCGCCTGAGCCTCTGGCGACGTGAAGAGCAACTCGTTGGCGCCGTCAGCGTCGTAGTCCAAAAGTTCAACACGCGGGAAGAGCGCGCCGGGGGTCTGCCGGTCGGCGATAGCCTCGGCGCGAATGAGATTGCGCCACGGATCGGTGCGGAGATGGGGCGCATAGATGCCGCCGAAAATGCCGTGCCAGTAAGCGTCGTTGCACTGCGCGCGCAAGAGCAGGTCCCGCGCTTGCGGCAGTTCATCGGGGGACTTTGAGTCGTCGGGGCGCGGAGGGGTAGCAGCGAGGCGGGCGGAAACGCGCAGCATCTTCTTATGCAGCAGGTTGGATTCGGGGTATTTGCGAAAAAAGCCGCGCCAGGAACCACCACGAATAAAAGAGAGAACTTCGGGGCGAGCGCTGAATTCCTTTAGCACTTCGTGATAGCGCTGCCGAACACGCGTGGGGAGCGCCCACTCCATCATCTCGGTGTAGGAAGCGGTGGGCAGATCGGCGCGACCAAGGGCCTGGTGCGTTTCCAGATAGTCGACGGGCGTGGAAGCTTCCAGCCAGTCCGAATTAGCTTCTAGGGCGGTAAAAAAATCGGAGAGCCAGCCGTCCTTGTAGCAGTGTTCATGCGTTCCAGGCCAGACGCCGAACTTTTCCATGTCGTCGCCCATGGCGGCGACACCACCCGGATGTTTGCTGGCAGCATCGCGCAGATACGCGATAACGTCTTCGACTTTGCCAAAGGGAATGAGATAGCGAAGAGCTTTCTGGCCGGGATAAAGCCACACGGTCTTGCCCTTATCCTCGGCGATGTAGGGGCCAAAGAGTTCTTCAGGCTCGAAACCCGCAGCGAGGAAATGCATGTCGTCCACAAGCGTGTAGGCAACGTTCGCGGCAGCAAGAGCAGTGGGAAGCTGGGGCTCCCAGACGCGCTCGGCGAGCCACGCGCCGGAGGGAATCCTGCCGAAATGTTTTTCGATGTAGGCGGCCAAACGCGTGATCTGTTCGCGCTGATCTTCGGGAGGAATGGAAACCAGGATCGGTTCGTAGAAGCCGCCGCCAACGAACTCGACCTGACCGCTTTGGACGAGTCTTCTCAGGCGAGTGAAATACTCAGGCCGGTGCTCTTCGATCCAGGTGAGGAGTGGGCCGGAATAGTGAAGGCCGAGGTGAACTTTTGGGTGCGCTTCGAGGTGCTCGATGAAGGGGAGATACGAAGTCTCGTAGGCCTTTTCGAGAACATGCTCGAAGTTGCCGCAGGGCTGGTGCGCGTGAATGAGCAGGGAGAGATGGAATTTCTGGGGCATGGGGACAGTTTTTTCTCTCTAACATCATAACCCGCGAATCAAATTTATGAACGGTACCGGCGCGGAGGATACGCGAATCGCGCACGCTCCGGAAGGCGCCTCCGCCGTTCGGGTGCGGTTGGAAGACCGAAGCCGAAGAAAAAGCGGCGCGCCGGAGCGTGCCGCTCAAGATCGGAATAACCCGGGTTCGTCCCAAACAAGGAACTACTTCCCTTGTTTTGCGTACCAGTCAGCGTTGATCGGCGTGAAGCTATTCCACTTTTCGGGGAGATCTTCGAGCGCGAAAATAGCGGTCACCGGGCAAACAGGGACGCAGGCGCCACAATCGATGCATTCCGTAGGGTGGATGTAGAGCTGGGTCTCAGCCTCGAAAGCCGGCTCATCCTTGCGGGGATGAATGCAGTCCACCGGACAGACATCCACGCACGCGGTGTCTTTTGTGCCGATGCACGGCTCGGCAATCACGTATGCCATTAAGGGTCTCCTTTGTTCGGACAGCGGACCGGTGCTCATCCAGCGAAACAGCACAACCGGCAAAAATTCCTTATATCACGCGCCTGCCCGACGCGACAAGCAGCTAAGAGAATTGTACGTGGCGGGAAGAAGTTTCTCAACTGAGAGAGGTATGGATAGAATGAGAATGGAAGGAATACCCATGAGAAGTCAGACGTGCCTCGTTTCGCTTGCATTGCTGGGGGCGGTGGCGGCAATCGCCGCGCCGCAAGCTCCGAAGAAGGCGGTTCGGAGGGACCCCGAGATCATCGATGCGCAGGGTTATCAGAAATTGCTCGAGCAAAACCGTGGAAAAGCGGTTCTGGTGAACTTTTGGGCCACATGGTGCGAGCCGTGCCGCGACGAGTACCCCATGCTGAATGAATTGGCGAAGCAATATGCACCGCAAGGGCTGAAAGTCATAGGCGTGAGCATGGATGACGACGGCGACCTGATTCTGATGCGGCGTTTCCTGACTCGCTACGACCCGGTATTTCCGAACTACCGGAAAAAGGCAGGAAGCGAGGTGGAGTTCCGGCAAGCGGTGCTGCCGGGCTGGACTGGATCGCTACCTGTCTCGGTCTTCTATGGAAAAGACGGCCAGCAGACCGGACATATGCTCGGGGAAGGTACGCGGGACAAGTATGAAGCAGCCATCCGTGCGTTGCTGGTCTCGGGGTCTAACTAGCGCTGATCCGGACCGTCGAAATCAAAAGGCCTAAGATTCACGAGTTGAAGCCAGGGGAAGAGCCATGATTCTCAGCCAAAATTTGCGCAGCGGTTACATTCAGGATGATGTCGACGAATATCTTTATCAACTGTTGCCGGAACGCGATGCCATCGTCGCGGAGCTAGAGGACTATGCAACGCAAAACGACGTTCCGATCATCGGACCGGCAGTGGCGCGCATGCTGACGCTCTTTGTCCAAGTTTCCGGCGCAAAACGGATTTTTGAGATGGGCTCGGCCATCGGATATTCGACTATTTGGCTGGCGCGCGCAGCGGGGCCAAAGGCAAAAGTGATTTATACGGATGGGGACCCAGAGAAAGCACGGCGCGCGAAGGATTATTTTCGACGGGCGGGCGTGGCCAAACGGATTGAGGTGCGCGTCGGCGATGCGCTGGAACTGCTGAAGAAATCGTCGGGCAGTTTTGACCTTATTTTCAACGACATTGACAAGCACCAATACCCGGCGGCGTTGCGCACCGCGCTCCCCAAACTGCGCCGCGGCGGCTTGTTCATCACCGATAATACGCTGTGGTCGGGAAAGGCGGCGCGGCCAGCGGCGCCCGATGACATTCACACGCAAGGTATTCAGGAATTCAACCGACTCGTTTACGCATCGAAGGAGCTTTACCCTGTTTTGATACCGCTGAGAGACGGCGTCACAGTTTGCCGGAAGGCCTGAGCCAAATTCATGGCAGCCGCACCCACGCCGAAAGCTCTCCCACGAACTCCCCCTGGGCCGAAGGGGCGATTCCTGCTGGGCAGTGCGATCGAAATTGCGCGCGACTGGCTTGGGTTTTACAAGGGATGTGCTGAGGAATACGGGGATGTGGTTTGCGTGCACCTCGCCCACGTTCCGGTGTACCTGATTGTGCATCCACGCGACATCGAGACGGTGCTTGTCACCAACGCAGCGAATTTCACCAAGTCCGCGGACTATCGCGCGCTGGCGCGCGTTCTTGGCCGGGGATTGTTGACTAGCGAAGGTGACTTTTGGAAGCGCCAGCGCAGCCTCATCCAGCCGGCTTTTCATCGCCAAAACATTCTTGGGTACTCGGCGGTGATGACCCGGGCCGCCGGCCGCATGCTCGATTCGTGGCCGGAAAAAGGCGAGCGGAATATTCATGAAGACTTGATGCGTGTGACCCTGGAAATCGTGGCGCAATGTTTGTTCGGCGCTGAAGTCGCCGCTGTTGCCGAGCAGGTCGGCAGGGCCATGGAAGTGGTGACGGAAAGATTTATGGTCAACGCGAGTCTGGCGATGCTGTTTCGTTTCGAGATACCTGTTTTTTTTGCGCCTCGGGAATGGCGGGCCATCCGCAAACTGAATGAGATCATCGGGAGCATCATCCGAAAGCGGCGATCTTCCGGGCAGCCGCGCGAGGATCTTTTGGACATGCTTCTTCAGGTGCACGACGCAGACGGCAATCCCATGAGCGATGCACAATTGCGAGATGAGGTGATGACCCTTTTTCTGGCCGGCCACGAGACTACGGCCATTGCGCTCTCCTGGGCGTGCTACTTGGTCGCGCAAAATCCGGAGATCGAGGCGAAGCTCGCCGAAGAACTGCAAGCGGTCCTTGGTGGCCGCATGCCGGCACCGGAAGACCTTCCCCGATTGCATTATACGGAGATGGTGATCAAGGAAGCGATGCGTCTGTACCCCGCGGTGTGGGGCATCGGACGGAGAGCCATCGAGGAGTGCGAGCTTGGCGGATACCGCGTGCCGGCGGGTTCAAACGTCTTCATTCTGCAGTGGCGCACGCAGCGCGATCCGCGCTTTTTTCCCGACCCCGATCGATTCGACCCCGAACGCTGGAGAGAAGATCCAGTTCGCTCTGGCAAAATCCCCCGGTTTGCGTATTTCCCCTTCGGAGGCGGGCCGCGCGTATGTGTTGGCGCTTCCTTCGCGATGATGGAGGTCACATTGCTGCTGGCCATGATTCAGCAGAGATTCCATCTCGAAATTGTGCCCGGGCATCTCATTGAACTCTTCGCATCGGTTACGCTGCGGCCCAAGTATGGCATTCGCGTGATCCCGCAGCGCCGGGCAACAGACGAAAGAGTGCCGATCCGTGCCATCGCAGATTGAGCAGGTCAAACGGGGGTCATCGGACACGGGCCGAGTAAGGCTGAAGGTCACTTGCGAAAGAAATTGCGAAGAATGAAGCCGAGGTTTGCGGGACGTTCGGCGAGGCGCCGCATAAAGTAGGGGAACCAGTCCTTGCCATAGGGAATGTAGATGCGGAGGCGATAGCCATCCTTGACGAGCCGGCGCTGCAGATCGGTGCGCACCCCGTACAACATCTGAAACTCGAAATCGTCCTTGGAAATCTGTTTGGCCGCGGCATGGCGAATGGTGGCCGCGATCATGCGCGGATCGTGCGTGGCGATACCGTGATAAAAACCGCTCGAGAGCAGCGTCTGCATCAGACGAACGAAGTTGGCATCCACATCGACTTTCCGCGGAAAGGCAACCTCCTCTGATTCCTTGTACGCGCCCTTGCACAGACGAATGCGGCAACCGTATGCCAGCAAATCCGCGACGTCGGTTTCGCTGCGGTAGAGATAGGACTGGATGACCGTGCCAACGGCAGGATTCCGGGCACGAACGCGTTTTACGAGGTCGATAGTGCGCTGCGTGTAAGAAGATCCTTCCATGTCAATGCGCAAAAAATTATCGAAGCTCGCTGCGCGCTCGACGATGGAGCGCAGCAAGCCTTCGCAATACTCGATGTTGATGTCGAGGCCGAGTTGCGTGAGCTTACCGGAAACATTGGCGTATAGCTTTTCCTCGGCGATGCGTTCAAATATTTCAAGATAGGCGTCGCGGGAATGCTGGGCATCCGAGATAGAAGCGACATTTTCGCCGAGGTAATCGAGACTGACGTGCATTCCGGCGTTATTGCACTCGCGAGCGGCGGCAATGGCTTCATCCAGCGTTTCGCCGGCGACGAATCGGCGCGCCATGCGGCGCGTGGTGCCATTGGAAGTGACCCAATCGGCAAAACCTTTGCTTTCGGCAAGCTTGAGCAGCGTCGACCGGAGCATGCGGAACAATTATGGCAGTGTAGGTAGAACGAAACTAGTGTTTGTGCTCTTCCAGAAACTTTTCGGCATCGATGGCGGCCATGCAACCCGAGCCCGCGGCCGTGACCGCCTGGCGATAGCGATGGTCCTGCACGTCACCGGCAACAAACACGCCAGGGATGGAGGTGAGGCTGCCGTGCTTGGCCAGTAAGTAGCCATTCGAATCCATCTCGAGTTTGCCTTTGAAGACGGTGGTGTTCGGATCGTGACCGATGGCCACGAATACGCCATGGAGTGGAACTTCGCGGGTTTCCTTGGATTCCGAATTGCGCAACCGCACTCCTTCGACAAAGCCTTGCGGGGCAAGAATTTCCTCGATCGCAAAGGGTGTGACAAACTCGACTTTTTCGTTGGCCCGGGCGCGGTCAATCATGATCTTGGAAGCGCGAAATTCGTTCCGCCGGTGAATGAGATAGACCTTGCTGGCGTAGCGCGAGAGGAAATTGGCTTCCTCCATCGCGGAATCACCGCCGCCGACGACGGCGATAGGCTTGCCACGGAAAAAATAACCGTCGCAGGTAGCGCAGGTGGAAACGCCGTGGCCGATCAGTTCCTTTTCGCCCTTTAGTCCAAGAAGGCGCGCGGAAGCACCCGCGGCGACGATGAGCGCTTTCGTCTCGTAGGAATCTTTTGCGGCGGTAATTTTGAATGGGCGCTTGCTGACGTCGACTTCGCTGACAGCTCCGGCCTTGAACTCCGTGCCGAACTTTTGCGCTTGTTTGCGCATGTTTTCGATGAGTTCCGGCCCCATGATGCCGTCAGGGAAACCTGGGAAATTTTCCACGTGCGTGGTCAGGGAGAGCTGGCCACCGGGTTCATGCCCATCCAGAACGAGAGGCTTTAGGTTTGCGCGAGCAGCGTAAATCGCAGCGGTTAGACCGGCGCAGCCGCTGCCGATGATGACGACGTTGTACATTCGAGCTTTCTCCATCCATTAGATTCGGCACTCCGCCCGCCGGATACAAAGCAGTCCGGTATTGTAGCATTCACACCCCTGCGATTCGGAATGCGGGAGGCCAAATTGGAGAGTCTTTTT
>WNFR01000676.1_pt1 | contig 35624 bp, 32 predicted proteins | sample 5400221 | NCBI WGS metagenome assembly WNFR01 (sample SAMN13153357, study PRJNA577476) | soil metagenome | isolation source: 40 cm soil under Madrone tree | place: USA:California | collected 2016-06-14 | reverse complement strand
TCATCGCCGACAAGCTGACGCAATGGTTCGAGGAGCACCCGGCCGATGCCAGGAAGGTCGTCGCCAAGGTCGTCGAGGCCGCAGCGGCGCGCGAAGCGGCGCGCAAAGCGCGCGACTTGACCCGGCGCAAGGGCGCGCTCGACATCGCCAACCTGCCGGGCAAGCTCGCCGATTGCCAGGAGCGCGACCCGGCCAAGAGCGAATTGTTCATCGTTGAGGGCGACAGCGCCGGCGGCTCCGCCAAGCAAGGCCGCGACCGGCGCTTTCAGGCGATCCTGCCTTTGAAGGGCAAGATCCTCAATGTCGAGCGCGCGCGTTTTGACAAGATGCTGGGCTCGGCCGAGATCGGCACCTTGATCGCCGCGCTCGGCACCGGGATCGGCATCGAGGATTTCGATGCCGAGAAAGCACGCTATCACCGCATCATCATCATGACCGACGCCGATGTCGACGGCAGCCACATCCGCACCTTGCTCTTGACCTTCTTCTTCCGCCAGATGGCGAGCCTCATCGACAAGGGGTTTCTCTATATCGCGCAGCCGCCGCTCTACCGCCTGCAGCGGGGCAATGCGAAGGCGGTCTATTTGAAGGACGATCCGGCGCTCGAGGCCTATTGCATCGACGCGGCATTACGGGATTCGGTCTTCACCCAGCATGACGGGGTCGAGCGCGCCGCCAACGACTTGCGTGACCTCTTGGAGCAGGCGCGGGTCCACCGCCGCTGGCTGCAGCCCTTGGCCGGCAAGGTCGGCAATATCGAGGTCGTCGAGCAGGCGGCAATCGCCGGAGCGCTCTCGCCCTCGCTGCTCGCCGACCCGAACCGCGCGATCGAGGCAGCCCATACGACCGCGGAACGCCTCAACCGGCTCGCGCCCGAGCACGAGCGCAACTGGCAGGGCGAAGTCATTGCCGGCGAAGGGCTGGTGCTGAGCCGCACCCGCCAGGGTGTCGATGAGCGGCGCCTGATCGACGCGGCCCTGTTGCGCAGCGCCGAGGCGCGCCGGCTCGACGCCGACAATGCCCGGCTGCGCGAGGTCTACGACCGTCCCGGCACCCTCACCGCGCGCGACAAGAACTACCCGATCAGCGGCCCAGTCAGCCTCGTCGAGGCGGTCATGGAGCTGGGCCGCCGCGGCATCGACGTGCAGCGCTACAAGGGCCTCGGCGAGATGAACCCGGACCAGCTCTGGGAAACCACCCTCGACCCCGAAATCCGCGCACTCCTCCAAGTCAAGATCAGCCACGCCGATTCGGCCGAGGAGACCTTCTCGACCTTGATGGGCGACCTCGTCGAGCCGCGCCGCGATTTCATCCAGGCCAACGCCCTCAGCGTCGCCAACCTCGATGTGTGAGGCGCCCCGCCTAAGGCGCGGTGCCGTGGCCACAATGCGAGGCGATCAATAGGCCGGCGACCTGCGCTTCTCCAGTTGCTGCAGACGCTGCTCGAAGTCGTGCGTATCGACTGCTTTGAGGAAAATATCCACGAGCCTCGCGAGGTGGCCTCCGTCGCCGGGCGAGATCACGCCACTCCCAGTCGCCGCCATGATCGCCGTCATCGCGCCCGCGAGATCGCCAGCATCCTGGACCGCCGGGAGCGTGAAGGGAACCACGCGGTCGCGGCGCGGCGCCAAGAGCCTGTCGAGGCACATTCGCAACGCTGTTGTGTCGCCGCCGAGGGCAAGTTCGACGGCCTTGCGGGTCAGCGCCCGGGCCTCACCGTCGAGCAACTGCTGCATGGCCTGCGTTGCGCGGTTTCTCGACCCGCGCGGGCGCCCGGCGAGATTGCCCGACTGACCCTTCTCAAACGGTCGGCCTCGCCCTCGCTGTTTTTGCTGTTTTGCCATGGAATTATCAGCCATCGATCGCCTCTTCGCCGCAGAATTCTTGGGGTCCGGGTGGCATCGCGCACGAGGAAACAGCGGCAGTATTCGCTGATTCTCGCTGTTCTTCGCTGTTATCTGACGCGCCCTCGCGGGGTTGGAACGGCAGCGCACCCATGAGCAGCAATAATAACGCATCCGCGCGGAAATCGCAAGCAATAATTCTAAAATCGCAATGACAAGTCCCTCCAGCGGGCGCACGAAGGGCAAGGGTGCCGGTCTCGCCAGCACCCGCCCCAAGAAGGGGATTGACGGCGACAATCTAAATACAAGCTGCACGCGGTGCGCCGGCGCTCGCGCGTGCGCGAGTATCCGAGCCTCAACTTTCCGGTTCGAGCTCGTAAGAACGGCCGCACTCAAGGCCGAGCATGATGTCCAGGTTTTGAGCCGCCGCACCTGAGGCCCCTTTGCCGAGATTGTCCATACGCGCGACGAGAAGGGCGTGGCCTTCCGCGCGGTTCTCGAAGACGAACAGCTCCATAATGTTGGTCCCAGCCAGCGCCTCGGGTGCCAGCACATCGGCAGCCGGCGGCTGATCCGGCACGAACGGCATCACTCGGACAAAGTGCCGACCTTCGTAATGAGCGGAGAGGACGGCGTGCATGTCGCCGGCGGTCGGGCGCTGCGGCAGGTTCCAGAGGTGTAACGGGATCTGGACAAGCTGGCCTTGCCGCCAAGAACCGACCGCCGGTGTGAACAGTGGTTTGCGCTCGAGCCCGGTGTAACGCTGCATCTCGGGCTGATGTTTGTGCGCTAGCTCGAGTGCATAAGCCCGGTAGGGACCCCTTGAGGTGGTGCTCGCCTCGAAATGATCCCGCTCGAGCTCGGCATTGGCGCGGCGCGCGCCGGTAGACGCTTACGGAATCTCGTAGACGGCGACCTCGTCGGCGATGCCGCGCAGCGCGCGGCGCTGCGATACCGGCTTGAGCCCGCTGGTTTGGAGCAATGTGGAAGCCTGCGGGTGGGTAACGACGGGCCCGGTTGCCAAAATCATACGCGAATCCGCGAGAGCCTGGACACGCGCGGCGACGTTTACTGTTGTCCCGAAGTAGTCCTGGCGCTCGTTGAGCACGACCGCCAGGCAGGGTCCTTCGTGGATGCCGATCTTGAGCAGCAGCTCATCGCGGCTACGCGCCTCGTTAAAGACGCGCATTGCCTCGCGCATTCGCAGCGCGGCGGCGACCGCCCGATCGGGCGTGGGGAACGTCGCCATCACCGCGTCACCGATAGTTTTGACCACGGCGCCCGCCTCGCCGGCAACGATTTCGTGGAGCACTCGGAAATGGGCATTGACGAGGTCAAAGGCGATCAAATCCCCGACCCGCTCGTATAGCTCGGTCGAGCCTTTAAGATCGGTAAACAGGAAGGTCAGGCTGGTGATTTTGAGCCGCTGGTCGACGTCGATCGTGTCGGTGCCGTAGAGGTCGCGAAACACCTGGTTGGTCAGCAGCCGCTTTGCCGTCAGGAAAGGCCTGCGCCTGCCGAGAAGCTCGTGGAGCTTGTCTCCGGCGATCCACAATCCTGGCAAAACTCGGGTGTCGGTACGGTTCTCGAGTGACAGGCGCAGCGGCCCGGGACGCACAGTCACGGTTCCGGTAGGCGCGCGCAATTTGTCGAACACGATCGACAGGTTCTGACGTTCGCGTGTCGGATCGCCCTTAACGTCGAGGAATTGGGTCCCATGCGTCACCGGATCTATGACGATCACGAACTCCGCCGGCAGCTGCAGCGAAAGGAGGGCCTTTTCGCCTGGTGAAAGCTCGACCGCATCGAGGACGATTTCCTCGATCAGCTGCTCGAAATCGTCCCGAACATCGATGCCTGAACCCCAGAAGATCTGACGAAAGTACTCCGCAAACGGCAGCTCGTGGGGGTCGTGCGCGGCGATCCTGCGCACCCGCCGGCTGACCGTGAACGTCACTTCGACCATCTCGTCGAGCGTCGGCCGGTAACCGGCTGCGCATAAAGCGCAGAGGTACTCCTCCTTGTTGACGCTCTTCAGCGTCGTGCTGGTGTCGAGCACGCCGCCGCAGCCCGGGCACAGCACATTCCACGCCAGCTCGAACAGCCCGAGCCGGGCAGCATGTAGAAAGGCCGCGATCGCTCGCTCTTCGTCGATACCCGTCTTTGCCGCAAAATCCAGCACATTGACGCGGCAAAGTGCGCGATCCGGGGCATCCCGAACCAGCTCTTCGATGGCAGCAGCGGCGCGCTGATCAGCCGACTGATGCAGAACCGTAAACAAGGTCTTGGCTTCGCTCATCGGAACATCTTGCGGCTAGGGGATCTCATAAACGGCCATCTCGTCGGTGACCCCGCGCAGTGCGCGCTGTTGCGCGAGCGGTTTGAGCCCGTTGGTTTCGAGCAAAGTCGAAGCTCTCGGGTGGGTGATGACCGGTCCGGTTGCCAGGATCGAGCGCGAGTCGGCGAGGGCTTGGACGCGTGCCGCGATATTCACGGTTCGGCCAAAGTAGTCCTGGCGGCTGTCGAGCACGACAGCCAGACAGGGCCCTTCATGGATGCCGATCTTGAGCATCAGCCCATCCTCGCTGCGCTCGGCCCCACTCCGCCCGGCATTGAGATCGCGCATCGCTTCGCGCATGCGCAACGCAGCGGCGACCGCTCGGTCCGGGGTCGGAAATGTCGCCATCACCGCGTCGCCGCTGGTCTTGACCACGGCCCCGGCCTCGGCCCCGACGATCTCGTTGAGGACCCGGAAATGCGCCCGGACCAGGTCAAAGGCGACCAAATCACCGACCCGCTCATAGAGCTCGGTCGAACCTCTGAGATCGGTAAACAGGAATGTGAGGCTGGTGATCTTCAGGCGCTGATCGACGTCGATCGTGTCGGTCCCGTAGATATCGCGAAAAACCTGGTTCGTCAGCAGCCGCTTCGCGGTCAGGAACGGCTTACGCCGGCCGAGGAGCTGCTCGAGCTTGTCGGCAGCAATCCACAGCCCCGGCAATACCCGCATATCGGTGCGGTTTTCGAGGGACAGTCGCAGCGGTCCGGGATGCAGCTCGATGGCTTCGGTCGGCGCGCGTACCTTGTCGAAGACCAGCGCTAGATTCTGGCGTTCGCGCGTCGGCTCGCCCTTGGCGTGGAGGAATTGGCTGGTGTGCGTAACGGGGTCGAGAATGATCACCAACTCCGCCGGCAGCTGCAGCGAAAGAAGCGCCTTGTCGCCCGGTGGCAGCTCGACCGTGTCGAGGGTGATCTCCTGGATCAGCGGATCGAGATTCTCCGGGAGATCGATGGCCGAACTCCAGAAAATCTGGCGAAAATACTCCGAGAACGGGAGCTCGTTCGGATCGTGCGCCGCAATCCTGCGCACCCGCCGGTTGACCGTGAAGGTCACCTCGACGATCTCGTCCAGCACCGGTTCGTAACCGGCTGCACACCAGGCGCAGTGGTACTCCTCTCTATTCACGCTTTTGAGGGTGGCGCTCGCATCGAGCACGCCTCCGCAACTCGGACACAAGACATTCCAGGAAAGCTCGAAAATGCCTAGCCGGGCGGCATGAAGAAAGGCCGCAATCGCACGCTCTTCGTCGAGCCCGGTCTTTGTCGCGAAATCCAGCACGTTGACGCGGCAGAGCGCACGATCCGATGCCTCCCGCACCAACTCCTCGATGGCAGCGACCGTGCCGGGATCCGCCGATTGATGTAAGAGCGCAAACAGGTTTCTGGCTTCGCTCATCGGGTAAGCTTGCCTCTGTTATCACCCGCCGACCGGAGCACAAGCTCGCCGGGGATGTCTTTCTCCGTCGGCATCCTCATCGGGGTCGGCCTAGGGTGGCCTGCTGTGAGGAGACCTCCGATCCAGCAAACGCATTAGATGTTGGACGCCGATCGCATTCGGCAAGACGGGCGCCGTCGGTCGGCCAAACGGCCGTGATCTAGATCGGGTAGCTAAGTTCTAACTTCTATTACGATTTTGCTTGCAAGCGCGATGCGACGCCGATAGAAATGCGACTCAGTCGCATTTGCCTTCATAACAATCTCCCGGAAAAGTGAATGTACCGCGCCACACTCTTTTCGTTTGCCCTGATTTTGGCTGCCGGAACTCCCGCCGCGGCGCAAGAACCAACCTACATGTTCGTAATCAAGGACCACAAATTCCGGCCGACCGAAATCGAGGTCCCGGTCGGCCAAAAAATTGCTTTGATTGTGAAAAATGACGATCCAACACCGGAAGAATTCGAAAGCACCGAGCTCAGGCGCGAGAAGGTGGTCCCCGGCGGAGAACAAATCACCGTCTATATCGGCCCGCTCAAGGCCGGGCGGTACGAATTTTTCGGCGACTTCAACCCGACCACTGCGCGTGGTCACATCGTTGTGAAATAGGAGAATCGTCCAGATGCTCGGGGCAGCGATCATCGTATTTCGTGAGGTGCTGGAGGCGGCACTTATCGTCGGCATTGTCCTCGCCGCCAGCACCGGTGCGCCGCGCCGCGGGTTTTGGGTCTCCTGCGGCTTGGCGGGTGGCGTCGTCGCCGCGGGCGTCGTGGCTCTCTTCGCTGCCGAGATCGCCGCCGCCGCCGCCGGCATGGGTCAGGAAGTGTTGAACGCGACGATCCTGCTCCTCGCGGTCGGGATGCTCGGCTGGCACAACGTCTGGATGTCGCGACACGGGCGCGAGCTTGCCTCCACGGCCCGAAAAGTTGGCGACGCGGTGATCTCCGGGGCTCGGCCGCTCTATCTGCTGTCGGTGGTCGTCGGGCTCGCCGTGCTGCGCGAAGGCTCGGAAACCGTGCTTTTCCTCTATGGCATAGCTGCAGGGGGCGGTCTCAGCGCGGGGTCCCTGATTGTCGGCGGGACTCTCGGCCTCGCCGGCGGCGTCGCCACCGGGGCGGCGCTCTATCTCGGTTTGCTGCGCATTCCCACCCGGAGGTTGTTCGCCGTTACCGGCTGGATGGTGCTGCTGCTCGCCGCCGGAATGGCGTCGCAATCCGCCGGATATCTCGTCCAGGCCGACCTGTTGCCGCCGCTCGGCGACGCGGTCTGGGACACCTCGGCGGTGCTGACCGAGGACAGCGTTCTCGGCAAGGCTCTGCACACATTGATCGGATATGTCTCGCGGCCCGACGGCATCCAGATTTTGTCCTATGTCGTCACTCTCTCCGGCATATGGCTGCTGACCCGAGCGGTGGGCAAGCCCATGGCACCGCCTACGACGGTTTCGCTGAGCCGGGGGACGGCGACGCCGCTCCTCGTCATCTTCCTGCTTGGCGCCCTGGGGGCGGGTTCCGCCGCCCAAGCCCAATTAAAGGTGCGTTATCCGATCGTCGACTACCGAGAAGTCGAGATCGAACACTTCAGCGACATTACCTTCGACAAGCCCAACAGTGGGAAGACCAACAACCAGAGATTCACCAATGAATACGGCTTCGGCCCGCTGCCGAACTGGTTCGTCGAGCTCGGGACCGAATTCCAGGCCCCGAACGGCGAGAACATCACCTATGACGCGACCGAGGTCGAAAGTTACCTGCAGCTGACGCCGACCGGGAAGTACTGGGGAGATCTCGCCATGTTCGCCGAGTACGAACAGACGGCGCACAAGGCTGACCCCAAATCGTTCACCTTCGGGCCGCTGGCACAGACCGAGTTCGGCGAGATTGCCGGGATCGGCGCTTTGCACACTCTGAACCTGCTGTTCACGAGGACGGTCGGCAATAACCGAACCGACGCAACGCAGCTCAACACCGCGTGGCAATCGCGGCTTCTGGTCCATCCCCTGATCCAGCCGGGGTTCGAGTACTACGGTCAGATCAACGAGCTGGTCAACCCGGGAAAACTCGCCGACCAGCAGCATCGCCTCGGACCCGTGCTGGTCGGGGAGAACAATTTCGCGCCCTATGGCAAGCTCAAATACGAGGTCGGCTACCTGTTCGGGTTGACCGAGGCGACCCCGCGGGGGACGGTGCGCTGGCGCCTCGAGTATGAAATCCCGTTTTGAGCCGAGTTGGCTTACTCGGCCGCCTCGGCAGTTTCGACCGGGAGCGGCTCGGTGCCGGTCCAGGGATGCTCGGCGATGTCGAACAGAACGCCTTCGGGGCCATATAGCTTGACCTCGAAGCCGCCGACCCGGTCGCCGGCCTGATCCATGTAGTAGCTGCCACCCAAGCTCTCGACCTTCTTTGCGAACTTCTCGACGTCATCGACCAGGATGCCGAAATGATGCAATCCGGTATAGTCGAGGCCCTTGCCGATCTGGTCGGTCTTGAACCTGAGGATCGCCAGGTCGATGGTTCCATCGCTCAGATGGTAGCCATAGGCGAGCGGTCCATCGCTCTTGCGGACCTCCTTGAAATCGAACGCCTTTTTGTAGAACTCGGCCATCGCGTCGGGATCCTTAGCGGCGATCGCGATATGACGTAGCTTGGCCATACCCATCTCCTTTTTGCTTACGGGGCGCCCTGCCCTCCCCTGCTGTGCTCAGCACCCCCATCCGCAGGGCGGGTGGGAGGGTGCCGGCTCCGGTTATTCAGCAGCCTCTTTGATCTCGGCGGGCAGCGGCTCGGCACCGGCCCAGGCATGCTCGGCGATATCGAAGAGGACGCGTTCCGGGCCGTAGAATTTCTTTTCGAAATACCCGGCGTTCGGCTCTTGTTGATTGCGGTCGCCGTAGTACTCCGCGCCAAGGCCCTCGAGCTTTTTCGAGAACTCGGAGACGTTCTCGACCAGCACACCGAAATGATGGATGCCCCGGTAGTCGAGACCCTTGCCGAGCTGATCGGTCTTGAATTTGAGGATCGCCATGTTGAGGGTGCCGTCGCTGAGGAACACGCCGTCCGCGAGCGCTCCGTTCGGCCGACCGACTTCCTTGAAGTCGAACGCCTTCTTGTAGAATTCGGCCATCTTCTCCGGGTCTTCCGCGGCAATGGCGATGTGACGCAGCTTGGGCATGCCAACCTCCTAGCGTTGCTGATGTTGCAGCCTACCACGACCAGCGCGTTATCCAAACCCCACAAAACCTGGGCAAAAGCAGGCAAACACAGAAGATGCAGGCTTGTTGCGGGCGTGCCCTGTCAATCTCAGGATTACCCCCAGCCGGCCGCTTGCCGGATCGAACCGAGGATCCGCGCGAGGTTCTTACCAACGCGTGAAAGCGCCCCGTCCCACGGAAACAGCCCGAAACGGTCGAATTCCGGCAGCAACGTCCCGTCGAGGAGGGCGAAACGCGAGGTGCAGGTCAGGTTCCGAGGATCGGGCAGGTGTTGCGGCGTCCAGGCGAACAATGCCAGATCCTTGTCGCGCAGATATCGCTGCAGGCCGAACGCGACGAGTTCGCCCGCCGAAACGACGAGACCAGTCTCTTCGAGGAGTTCCCGGACCGCGGCGTCTGCGAAATTCTCGTCCGGCTCCGCTACTCCTTTGGGGATATCCCAACGCGGCGAGCGGGTCGCGTGCCCGAGCAGGACGCGCTGCCCGTCGGTTACAATTACACCGCAGCTCGTCTGGCGCGGCGTCACGGTCGGGATCCGCCGCCTGAAATACCTCCGTAAAATACCCCGCGCCTGTCATTGTCGGACGCCGCCCCGGTATCGGCGCAGCCGGCAACCAGCAGCGAAAGCAACAGCCAGATCACAGCAATCCGTGGCATCGTCCTTATCATCACACGGTCTCGTAACGCGTCCGCTGCTTGCCCAAGCTCACCTCCGGCGGCTTCATCAGATAGTATGACACCGAAAGGAGACAAAAGTGGCTGCTGAAATGCGTGCGTATCGACCGTTGATCATCGGGCGCCGCGGCGCCGTCGCGGCAAACCACCCGCTGGCGGCTCAGGCCGGAGTATTGGCGCTGCGGGCCGGCGGCAATGCGGTCGATGCGGCGGTCGCGACAGCGGCGGCGCTCGCCGTCGTCGAGCCGATGATGTCCGGGCTCGGCGGCGACGGGTTCTACCATGTTTACGACCAGGCGACCGGCCGCGCCGTCGTGTTCAACGGCACCGGCCCCGCCCCTGCTGCCGCGCTGCCGGAGCGCTATGCCGGAGGCATTCCGCGCATTGGACCGCTGTCGGTTTCGGTCCCCGGCACCCTCGCCGGGCTCGACGCGATGCACCGCAGCTTTGGCCGGCTGCCCTGGTGCGACTTGTTCGCCGAGGCGGTCACCTTGGCCCGCGAGGGCTTCGGCGCCACACGCAGCTACAGCCATTTCGCCCAGGAATATCGCTCGACGCTCGCTGCCGATCCGCGCAGCGCAGCGATTTTTCTCGCCGCCGGCTCGCCGCCGCCGCTCGGCGCTCCGATTGTGCAGCCCGACCTCGCGCGGAGTCTCGAGGAGATTGCCGCCGAAGGGGCGGACACCTTTTATCGCGGCCGCCTGACGCGTCGGCTCTCGGCGGGTTTGGAAGCTGCCGGGACCTTGGTCTCGGCTCGCGATCTCGGAGCCTTCACGGCCGAAGTGCGGGAGCCAATCGGGATCGGCTACCGCGGTTTTACCGTGCTCGAGGCGCCGCCGAATTCGACCGGCTTTGTGCTGCTCCAGGAGCTTAAGATCATCGAGCAATTCGATCTTTCCCGGATGGGTCCGTTATCAGCCGACGCGGTGCATTTGATGGTCGAGGCGAAGAAGCTCGCCTTTGCCGACCGCGAGCGGTGGGGCGCCGATCCGCACTCGTTTGAATTACCCCTCGACCAGTTGCTGTCTGACAACTACGCCGCACGTCTTGCCGCTGGTATCGATATGCGGCGTGCGGCGCCGACCCGTAGCGTGGCGACGGCCACGGCAGATACAACCTACTTCTGCACCGCCGATGGTGAAGGAAATGCCGTTTCCGGTGTGCAGAGCATCAACAGCGGCTTTGGTTCCGGCATCATTGCAGGCGACACCGGGATCCTCCTCAACAACCGGATGAGCTATTGGCACCTCGAGCCCGGCCATCCGAACCGGCTGCAGCCCGGGCGACGGGTGCGCCATACGATGAACCCGCCGATCGTGCTGAAGGACGGCGCCCTGTGGTGCGTCTTTGGCACACCCGGCGCCGACAACCAGGTGCAGATCAATCTGCAGGTGCTGACGGCGATGATCGATTTCGGCCTCGATCCGCAGCAGGCGGCCGAGATGCCGCGCTGGACCTCGAATGTTCCCGGCCAATACGCCAACTACCCACATGACGGCGAGGATGCTCTGACCATCGAGCGCCGCTTTCCCGACGCGGTGCGCGGCGAACTCGCAAGCCGCGGTCATCCGATGCACACGGTCGGCGATCTGGAGGGCCCGTGCAGCGTCGAGATCATCCGCCGTGATACGGCCACCGGCATGCTGATCGCCGGCTCCGACCCACGCCGCGACGGTTGGGCGCTGGCGTGGTGATAACGGATCCACTCCCAATCGTTCGTGGCCGGCCTTGTGCCGGCCATCCACGACTTACGGGAGGCGATCGTAGAGATCGCCCCAATCGGGGTTTTGATCGAGGATCAGCCGGACTTTCCATGAGCGCCGCCAATGCTTCATATTTCGCTCCCGCTGCCTCGCGGCACGCATGTCATCGTAATGTTCGGCGAATACGAGTCGCCTCAACCCGTACTGCTTGGTAAAGCCCTTGACAAGGCCCGCGCGATGTTCCCAGGCGCGTCGGGCGAGGTCGTCTGTTACACCGACATACAACGTGCCGTTAGGCCGATTCGTCATGATGTACACCCATCCAGGCATCCGCAGATCTCTTTTGAAAGACGTCTCGACCACAACTGCTCGTGGATGGCCGGCACAAGGCCGGCCATGAACGATAAAATGGGGGCCAAGAGTTAAGGAAAGTTGCTTATCGGATCAATTCAAGCCGGTAGGAGCGAGCGCATGAAGATACAGAACATCGAGGTTTTTCAGGTCAGCTGGGTGCCCGAGGACAAGCCGACGCAGCGGAGTGCCTGGGTCAGAGTCCATTGTGATGACGGTTTGTCCGGCATCGGCGAGGCGTCGCCAATGCAAGGCGGGCTCGCCTCGCTCGGGATCATTGCGCATAACCTCGCGCCGGCATTGATCGGCAAGGATCCGCTGGATCATGCGGTGCTGCTCGACACGCTGCTGCATACTTTCGTCAAGCTTGGACCCGAGGGGGCGCTGACCGGCGCATTGGCGGCGCTCGATATTGCGCTGTGGGATCTGAAGGGCAAGCTCTTCAGCCAGCCGATCTACAAGCTCCTCGGCGGCGCCTGGCGCACCAGCCTGCCTTTCTACGCATCGATCGGCGGCAATGGCGAGCGCAGTGTCGACGAGGTGCTGCGGATCGTCGAAGCGCGTCTGAAGGACAAGCCCGCGGCAGTAAAGATCCGCTTCGACAACGACCGGACAAAGCCCGATTTGGACATCCCCGGCGATATTGCGAAGGCACGCGCAGTGCGGGAATTGGTCGGCGACCGTTTCCCTCTCGCCTTCGATGCCAATAATGGCTACTCGGTCGGCGGTGCCATCCGCGTCGGGCGGGCGCTGGAAGAGCTCGGCTACTGGTGGTTCGAGGAGCCGGGGCAGCACTACCATGTGAAGGCGATGGGCGAAGTCGCGCGCAAACTGGACATCACCGTCTCCGCCGGCGAACAGACCTACACCCTGTCCGGGGTGGCGGATCTGATTGCGGCCGGCGTCCGCATGGTGCAGCCCGATATCGTCAAGATGGGCGGTATCACCGGCCTGACGCGGTGCATTGCGTTGGCCAACGCACATGGGGTCGAGCTCGTTCCGCATCAGACACAGCCGACCATCGGGCACATGGCCAGCCTGCATTTGGCGGCGAGCCAGCTGCACGCCACCAAACCATGCGAGCTGAACGATCCGTCGCCGCGCATGCACGCGGTATTCGAAAATCCGCCGAGGTCGGTGGATGGTCTGTTCCATCTGCCGCCCGAGCCGGGCTTGGGTCTGAAAGTCGACGAGGCGGAATTGGCAAGGCGGCGCGTGCCGATCATGTGAGGGCGAGCAATGAGCGGGATCGTGGCAGCGGTGAGCCGCAGCGCAAAGCACACATTGGTCAAGCCCAACGAAGACAGCATCCGGCTTCTGACCGGGCTCGGTGTCGAGGGCGACGCGCATCTCGGCACAACGGTCAAGCATCGCTCTCGGGTCGCGCGTGAACCGAACCAACCTAATCTGCGCCAGGTGCATCTGATCCACCTGGAGCTGCACGACGAGCTGCGGGAGGCGGGCTTCACCGTATCGGCCGGACAGATGGGGGAGAACGTCACGACCCACGGCGTCGATCTATTGGGGCTGCCGACCGGCGCGCGGCTGCATCTCGGCGGCACGGCGGTCGTCGAGGTGACCGGGCTGCGCAATCCGTGCGCTCAGCTCGACCGGATTGAGCCGGGGCTGATGGCCGCGACCCTGGGGCGCGACGAGAACGGCAACCTGGTCCGTAAAGCCGGCATCATGGGCGTGGTCTTGGCCGGCGGGGATGTCCGGCCTGGCGATCCGATCCACGTCGAACTGCCGCCACAACCACACCGACCGCTCGCGCCGGTCTGAGTCCCCCACCCGCACTGGGGTACGGCGCGTTATCGGCTCAAGACTGAAAGCTCGACAAAGGAAGGCGTCGTCTCGGCATGGTGCACGGTGTTGGTGGCGACGCGGATATCGGCATCAGTGTCGTTCGCCAGCACCGGATTGCCGCTGTTGGTGTTGCGGGCCCGGCGCGGAAAATTGCTGCTGGTGATGTCGACCTCTATCCGGTGGCCGGCGGGGAAGGTGTGATGGATGTCGCCGAGCTCGATGGTCAGGCTCTCGACCTGACCCGAAACCAGGTGGTGGGGCACGCCCGAACGGTCGCGGTACATCGCCCGCATAACGCCGTCCATCAGCAGCATGGCGCGCCCGTCGGGGTGGAGGTCGATCAGCTTGGCGATAAAGTCGGTGTCGGGGCAGCTGGATTGCACGTGCAAGGCCACACGTACGGCGCCGGCAATCGTCAGATCCGCCGGCAGTGCCGCGCCGTGGTAGATCAGACCGTAATCGGGCAATACCTGGACCGGGCGCTGGTCGCGCGGCCCGGCATCGATCAGCATATTGCGCCCGCCCAAGGTCGGGATCGGCCGGCGCGGATCATACTCATACTCCCGCGGCGGGCCGCCCGGCCCATCGCTGCCGAGGCTGCCATCACCCTGCAGATAGAGCCGCCGCGGCTTGGCCGCAGGCGGTGGCCATCGTTCCGCAGAGCGCCAATCGTCGGCGACATAACCTTCTCGGTCGTCTACCCAGGCACGCGGCGAATAGAACACCGCCGGCCACTCCATGATGCTGGTCGGCTCCCCCTTCAGCCAGTAATCGAACCACTCGAAATATGGGTCGCGTGGCCAGAAATTGTTCTGGTAGACAAAATAATGCTCGTTGGGACCGATCCAGAGCTTCTGATTGCCGACGCGGGTCTGAATGTCGTTGAACGCCGCCAATACGCTCGTTTGAAAAATGTCAAACCAGCTCGTGACGTGAAACCCGGGGATCTCGATCGTGCGGCGGAAATTATGCGCCACCCGAAACGCGTCCGGCGCCGGATGGATGATGATCTCGTCGAGGAATGGCTGCCAAGTGGCAAAGTCGGGGTAATGGGTCAACGGCAATCGCATCCAATCGGCGGAGCCCACGAAGGGCGGGTCGGCATGGCGCGCGGCGTCGAGGCGCGCATAGCGCGCCCCGGCCGAGACAGCGGCAGCGTCCAATTCTGCCGCGCCAATACCGAAGCGCCGCATTACTGCCTCGCGGTGCGACTGCGAGAGCCCAGGGATGTTGCGCGCCACCCACAGCCACAACCGCTCCATCTCGATCGACTGGCCTTCGTAGACGACGTCGTCATAGATGCTCGAAGCGCCGGCTTGGGCAAAAAAGGCGCGCAGGGTCGGATGCCGCGTCGAGGCGGCGGCAAATGTGGTGGTGGCGCCGGCCGACGAGCCGGACATGCCCACCCTGTGATTGGTCCAGGTCTGGCCGGCGATCCAGTCCAGTGTATCGTAACCGTCTGCCGCGTCATGGGCATAAACCCGGTCCTCGCCTTCCGAGCCGTGGCGGCCACGCGTGTCCTGATAGACAGCGGCATAGCCGTGCGCGACGATGTTGCGCCAGCCGCGCAGGATAGATCCGCGCAACGGTTCCGCGGCGCTCGGCAGCCAGGCTTTGGTACAGTCGGTCTTGTCCCGCGCGTCGGACGCGGTGATGCCATAGGGCGTGCGGTGCAAAATGACGGGCCAGCGCCGTCCGCCGCTGCCCGGCAGGAATACAAAGGCGTTGAGGCGGGTGCCGTCGCGCATCGCCACCATGACCTGGAAGCAGCGCGCACCGGTCGCTGTGTCAATAGATTGCATGGCGCCTTCCGGTCGCGGAGACGGCCAGAGTCCGGCCGGCCCCCTCAGATTATTTTACCGCCCGCTCGCTCACAGCCTGATTTTGGGGATTCCGGCCAAGATTTCCGGCATTGCGTGCTCGGGGACTTCCAGCTCTCGCGTCCCCTTCTCGTCTTCCACGGTGATCTTGTAGTGAAAACGGTCGGCTCCCGGCGAAGGAGCTGAGGGCGGCGGTGACTGAAGCAAACCCTCGAGCGCCCGATTCTCTGCCGGTGTCAGCTCGCTATCATCGCGCTCGCCGACGGCCGGACGGCCGGCAAGTCCTCCCCGTCTTTCGATCTTGATCCGCATCGCTCAGACGGACGGAAGCGGAACTTGGACGGTCTGCCAAGCATCTCGTACCGCCTTGGCCAGTTGGGCTTTGTCCGGGCCGGTCCACCGGTCCGCGGCATCGAGGGTCGATCTGGCAAAATCGGCGAATGTGGCGCTGGCCGACAAACGGCCTCCGGTACAGGCCGCGTACCATAGCTTGATCGGCGAGTCGTATGAATTCCCGCCAGCCGCGCGGGCGAACAAAGCGAAGGCTCTATTGGGGATCCCGCTGTTGATGTGTACATCCGCAGTAGGATCGAAATGTGCGTAGGAGGTCGGCTGCGGGCTGAGACAATGCTGAGCCCCTGGGTTCACCATGTCGCGCAGGCAGGTATAGCCTTTGGCTTTGGCATCGGGTCCCATGATGCCGGCGCCAATCAGCCAACCTTCATCCTTATTCGCCGGTGCCTTGCCGACCCATTGGTTGAATGCTGCGCCAAAGCAGTCGCTGATGCTCTCGTTCAGGGCGCCGGACTCGCCTTCGTAGCGCAATCCGCTCTCGTTCTGGGTGACGCCATGGGTGAGTTCGTGGCCAATGACGTCGGGCGACCTCCAGAAGTCGACGAAAATATGCTGGTCGCCATTGCCGTAAACCATTTGCTGGCCGTTCCAGAACGCGTTCTGGTAGTTTCTGCCATAGTTCAGGCTGGAAACCAGGTCCATTCCCCGGTTATCGACCGAGTTTCGCCCGAGGACCGTCTGATAGAATTCCGCCACCTGTCCAGTGGTCTTGAACACCGTCTCGAAGGCCTCACCACCGGTCGCGGGGTTGGCGACGGCTCTGCCCGGCAGCGACATGCGATTTCTGCAATCAAATATATGCTCCTCGGCCTGATGCGGCGCCGCCTCCGGAGCGACACTCAGGCGGCCGATCAGCGCCGCGACGCGATGGCCTTCGCGCACTTGTCGCAACCGCATGGTCTCCAGGAAACTGTCCTGGAAAATTTTCACATTCACTGGAGCGACTTTTTGCCCCCGGGACAGTTCTTTCAGAAGTTCTGGCGGTACGATGAAGCAGCAGCCACAAGGCAATCGCGCCTCAATTGGCTTCAACATCTTTCCCTCCCGTGTTTTAACGAATTGGCACAATCGCCAGCGCCCGAGCCAGATTGGCAAGCAGCCGGATCAGCAATCTCACCAGCTCAGCATAGTTAAATTTACTATAATTCAATCAGAATTGCAACTGGAAAACCGTGAACGTCCTAGGGCCGCCCCAGTGAACCGGGAGCGAAACCCAAGCTCGATGGCCTCGGCTCCCCCGTGTTACTACGCCCGCTTCAAACCGCCGCGCAGCCGGCGCCGCCAGGTGACGGAGGCCCATAGAGGTCGCGAGCACGTTTTTCGAAGGCGCCGACCATTCGGCGTACCGCCTCGCTGAACAGGATCTCGATCATCCTCTGCAGGAGGCGGGACTTGAATTCGAAATCGACAAAGAAATCGACGCGACAACCGCCGGAGGCCGGAGTGAAGGTCCAGTGGTTGTTGAGGTACCGGAACGGCCCGTCGGCGTACGCCACATCGATGCGCTGCGGGTGATCGAGGGTCACCCGCGACGTGAACCGTTCGCGAAACATGCGGAACCCAATGATCAGATCCGCGACGATCAGATCAGGCTGCCGCTCCTTGATCCGCGCGCCGACGCACCAGGGCAGGAATTCGGGATAGCGCTCGACATCCGCAACAAGGGCGAAGAGCTGCTCCGGCGTGTAGGGAAGCACGCGCTCTTCCGCGTGGGTCGGCATCGCCGGAGATCCTAGCCGGCGGCGGCGAGCTTGGCGGCACGCGCAACGCGCAGCCGCGTAAAATCATCCCCCGCGTGATAGGAAGACCGCGTCAGCGGTGAAGCCGATACCAGCAGAAATCCTTTTCCGAGCGCAAAGCTGGCGTAGCTCCGGAACTCGTCGGGTGTGACGAAACGGGCGATCGCATGGTGCTTCGGCGTCGGCTGCAGATATTGGCCGATCGTCAGAAAATCCACCTCCGCGGCGCGCAGATCGTCCATCACCTGCAGCACCTCGGTTTTATCCTCGCCGAGCCCGACCATAATCCCCGACTTTGTGAAAAGCGTCGGGTCGAGGCGTTTGACCTGGTCGAGCAGCCGCAGCGAATGGAAATAGCGGGCGCCCGGCCGCACCTCGGCATAGAGACGCGGTACCGTCTCGAGGTTGTGGTTAAACACGTCCGGCTTGGCAGCGACGACGGTTTCGAGCGCTCCTTCCTTGCGCAAAAAATCGGGGGTCAGAACCTCGATTGTCGTGCCCGGAGCAGCGGCGCGGATCGCTGTGATGGTCCGCGCGAACTGCCCGGCCCCGCCGTCATCGAGGTCGTCGCGATCGACCGAGGTCACGACAACGTGGGAGAGGCCGAGGGTGGCGACAGCCTCGGCGACGCGCTCGGGCTCGCGCGGGTCGAGCAGATCGGGCCGACCGGTCGCGACATTGCAAAAGGTGCAGGCACGCGTGCAGACCCGTCCAAGGATCATGACCGTCGCGTGCTTCTGTTTCCAGCATTCGCCGATGTTCGGGCAGGCGGCCTCCTCGCAGACGGTGTTCAGCGCGAGCTCCCGCATCAGCCGGCGCGTCGCGTGGTATTCGGGCGATCCCGGCGCCTTGACCCGCAGCCAATCCGGCTTGCGCGGGATCGGGCTGTCCGGACGGCGGGCTTTTTCTGGGTGGCGCAAGGGAGCCGAGATCCCACTCCCTCCGTCATGCCCGGACTTGATCCGGGCCTCAACCGGAACCGGGCGAGGTCCTTGTCCTGGATACGTGGATGGCCGGGTCGAGCCCGGCCATGACGAAGGAGGGGTGGACATACCTGACCGCTTTGACTGCTGGGCTAGAAGTGGATGGCCCGCCCGTAAGCGTCAAGCACGGCCTCGTGCATCGTCTCCGACAGGGTTGGGTGCGGGAAAATGGTGCGGATCAGCTCCGTCTCGGTGGTTTCGAGGGTCTTGGCGATCGTGTAGCCCTGGATCAGCTCGGTCACCTCGGCGCCGATCATATGCGCGCCCAACAGCTCCCCTGTCTTGCTGTCGAAAATCGTCTTGACCATCCCCTCGGGCTCGCCGAGCGCGATCGCCTTGCCGTTGCCGATAAACGGGAAATGGCCGATTTTGACCTCGTATCCGGCCTCCCTCGCGGCTTTTTCGGTCAGGCCGACACTGGCGACGTGCGGGCGGCAATAAGTGCAAGCCGGGATGTTGCGGACATCGAGCGGATGCACATCGTTGACCCCGGCGATCCGCTCGACGCAGACCACCCCTTCGTGACTGGCCTTGTGCGCCAACCAAGGGGGTCCGACGAGATCGCCGATCGCATAGACGCCACGCTCGCCGGTACGCAGCCATTCATCGACGACGACGTGGGTTTTCTCGACGACGACACCGGTGTTCTCGAGGCCGATGCCTTCGACATTGCCCACGATACCGATGGCGAGGATGACGCGCTCCACCGCCATATCGGCGCTCTTCCCGTCTGCCTCGATCCGGGCAGTGACCCCGTCGCGCGCCTGCTCCAGGGCCTGAACGGTCGCGGCGGTGTGGATCTTGATACCCTGCTTCTCGAAGGATTTGCGGGCGAACGCTGAGATCTCCTCGTCCTCGACCGGGAGCACCCGGTTGAGCACCTCGACCACCGTCACCTCGGCGCCCATATCGTTATAGAAGCTAGCGAATTCGATCCCGATCGCGCCCGATCCGACCACCAGCAGCGATTTGGGGATCGCGGCCGGCACCATTGCTTCCTTGTAGGTCCAGACCCGTTCGCCATCGGGCTCCAGCCCCGGAAGCGCTCGTGCCCGCGCCCCAGTCGCCAGCACGATGTGCTGGGCGGCGAGCTCGGCGACGGGGCTGCCGTCCTTCTCTACCAGAAGCCGGCCCTTTCCGCCGAGGCGCCCGTGTCCGTCAAAGACGGTGACCTTGTTCTTCCTCAACAGGTACGCGACGCCATTCGACAGCTGCTTGGCCACCGCTCGCGAGCGCGCGACGACTTTCTTCGCATCGAAGCTGATGTCCTTGGCCGAAAAACCAAACTCGTCGAGACGATGGAGCAGATGATAGATCTCCGAGCTGCGCAACAAGGCCTTTGTCGGAATGCAGCCCCAATTGAGGCAGATGCCGCCCAAATGCTCACGCTCGACGAGCGCCGTCCTCAGCCCGAGCTGCGCCGCGCGGATCGCGGCCACATAACCGCCCGGCCCGCCGCCCAGAACGACCAGGTCGAAGGAAGCCTCGGCCATCCTGGTGCCTCCGTTTCCCGTCAGAGCAGCATCGTCAATGGGTCTTCGACGAGTTTTTTGAAGGCGGCGAGGAATTGCGCGCCGACCGCGCCGTCGACAACCCGATGATCGCAGGCGAGCGTGCAGCTCATCACGGTCGCGATTGCGAGCGCGCCGTTTTTGACGACCGGTCGCTGCTCACCGGCGCCGACTGCGAGGATGCCGCCATGCGGCGGGTTGATGACCGCGGCGAAGTCGCGGACCCCGAACATGCCGAGGTTCGAAATCGAAAAAGTCCCGCCTTGAAATTCCTCCAGCTTCAATTTGCCTGCCCGTGCTCGCACGGCGAGGTCCTTGGTCTCGTTGGCAATCGCGGCCAGACCCTTGCGGTCGGCTGCTTTGACGATCGGCGTGATCAATCCGTCGTCGAGTGCAACGGCGACAGCGACGTCGACAGTATCCCAGAGGAGTATCGCGTCGTCGCTCCAGGAGGCGTTTGCCGCCGGTATTTGCCGCAGCGCCAGCGCTGTTGCGCGTATCACGAAATCGTTGACCGAAATCCTGTAGGCGTCGGATTTCGCATTCAGCTCCGCGCGGATCTTCAACAGCTCATCGATTTCGCAATCGATCGTCAGATAGAAATGCGGGACGGTCTGCTTCGATTCGGTCAGGCGCTTGGCGATGACGCGGCGCATCGCGGTGAGCGGCCGCTCCGTGAAGGGCGGATTGCCAGCGAGCGCCAGCACCCGTTCCTTGGATAGAGCAAGCGAGGCAGCGGGCGGAGGTCGCGGCGCTGACAAGGGTCGCGTCTGTGCGGGCGCAGGTGCGCCACGCGCGGCGGAGAGAGCCCCTTCGATATCGGCCTTGACGATGCGGCCCTGCGGCCCCGAGCCGTTTATTGTTCCGAGGTCGAGGCCGGCTTGCTGCGCCATGCGCCGGGCCAGCGGGCTGGCAAAGATGCGGCCGTTACCGCCGCGGTCCCTTCCGATCGCCGGTTGAGCCACCAACGCGGGCTCGGCTGCCGGCGGTTGTGTTCTCTCCTCCCGCCGACGCGCCATCGGCGCCGGTTCGGGTGGCGCTTCAGCGAATTTCTCAAGGGCCGACGCGTCTTCATCCTCGCCGAGTAGGAGGGCGATCGGCTGATTGACTTTCACCCCCTGCGCACCTTCCGGGACGAGGATTTTACCGACGCGCCCGTCATCGACAGCCTCGAACTCCATCGTCGCCTTGTCGGTCTCGATCTCGGCGAGCACGTCGCCGGAATGGACCTCATCTCCCTCTTTCTTCAGCCATTTGGCGAGGTTGCCTTCAGTCATCGTCGGCGACAGGGCCGGCATCCGGATTTCGATCGGCATGGTGTCTTTCTTCTCGTCGCGCCCCGGGGGCGTTTAGCGGTAGGCGACCTCGCGCGCTGCGGCGACGATGTCCTCGACCTGTGGCACGGCAAGACGTTCGAGATTGGCCGCGTAGGGCAACGGGACATCCTTGCCGGCGACCCGCCTCAAGGGAGCGTCCAGCCAATCGAAGGATTCCTCCATCACGACCGCCGCGATTTCCGATCCGATGCCGGCAAAGGGCCACCCCTCCTCGACCGCGACGATCCGGTTGGTCTTCTTGACCGAGGCCACGATCGTATCGATGTCGAACGGCCGCAAGGTGCGCAGATCGATGATTTCGGCGGAAATGCCGGCCTTTTCGAGCTCCTCGGCGGCTTGCATCGCGAGCTTCACCATTCGCGAAAAGGCGGTGATCGTGACGTGCTCGCCCGTCCGCGCGATGCGCGCCTTGCCGATCGGCACGATGAATTCGGGATCGTCCGGCACCGAGAAGCTTTCGCCGTAGACGAGCTCGTGCTCGAGAAAGACGACCGGGTTCGGATCGCGAATTGCCGCCTTCAGCAACCCCTTGTGGTCGCCGCCGGTAAAAGGGGCCACGACTTTGAGGCTGGGACAGTGGGCGTACCAGCTCGCGTAGCATTGCGAATGCTGGGCTGCGACGCGCGAGGCAATTCCGTTCGGGCCGCGGAAGACGATCGAGCAGCCCATCTGGCCGCCCGACATGTAGCGGGTCTTCGACGCCGAGTTGATGATCTGATCGATAGCCTGCATGGCGAAGTTGAAGGTCATGAACTCGACGATCGGCCGCAGGCCGGCGAAGCCGGCGCCGATGCCGAGCCCGGTGAAACCTTGCTCGGTGATCGGGGTATCGATAACCCGACGAGGTCCGAATTCCTGCAGCAGCCCCTGGCTAACCTTGTAGGCCCCCTGATACTCGCCGACCTCCTCGCCGAGCAGAAAGACTGTATCGTCGCGCCGCATCTCCTCGGCCATTGCATCGCGCAACGCCTCGCGCACGGTCATCGTCGTAGTTTTGCCCGTATATTCGGGCTCCGCGGTGGGAGCGCGCCGGGGCGTGGCCGGGCTGGTAGCCGCCGGCGAGGGCCGAGGGGGCCGAGCTTCCGGCTGCGCTTCCTGGTGCACCTTGGCGGCTGGCGAGGGCTTCGCAGCGCTGCCGACTTCCTCACCATTAACGGCGATCACGGCAATCGGCGTGTTGACCGCGACGTGCTCGGTGCCTTCGGGGATCACGATCCTGGCGAGGATGCCCTCATCGATCGCTTCGACTTCCATCGTCGCCTTGTCGGTCTCGATCTCGGCGAGCACATCGCCGGCCCTGACCGCCTCTCCCTCGCTTTTCAGCCAGCGAGCAATCTTGCCCTCGGTCATCGTCGGCGACAGGGCCGGCATCAGGACTTCGGTAGCCATGGCTTTGTCCAAAAACAGTCAGGCTTCGGCAAACACGTCCGTCCACAGTTCGGCCGGATCGGGTTCAGGGCTATCTTGGGCAAACTGTGCCGCTTCGGTGACCACATCCCTGACCCCGCCCTCGATTTCCTTGAGCTGGGCGTCGCTAGTGCCGTCCTCCAACAGCCGGTGCCGTAAGTGCTCGATCGGATCATGCTCGGTGCGCATCCGGTTGACCTCGTCGCGGGTGCGGTACTTTGCCGGATCCGACATCGAATGGCCGCGATATCGGTAGGTCATCATCTCCAAGATGATCGGTCCCTGACCCGAACGGGCATGCTCGGCCGCGGCGAGCCCGGCCTCGTAAACCGCCAACACATTCATCCCGTCGACCTGCTCTCCCGGAATGCCATAGGCCGTGCCACGATGAAAGAGATCGGTCCGGGCGGAGGCGCGATCGATCGACGTCCCCATCCCGTACCGGTTGTTCTCAATCGCATAAACCACCGGCAGCTTCCACAAAGCCGCCATGTTGAAGCTCTCATAGACCTGCCCCTGATTGACCGCGCCATCGCCGAGATAGGTGACGCAGATCAGTCCGTTTCCGCGGTAGCGATGGGCGAAGGCGAGCCCGGCTCCGATCGGAACCTGAGCGCCGACGATGCCGTGGCCGCCGAAGAAGTTCTTCTCCCGGCTGAACATGTGCATCGAGCCGCCCTTGCCGTGCGAGTACCCGCTCCGGCGCCCCGTCAACTCAGCCATCACACCCTTGGGATCCATGCCGCAGGCCAGCATGTGCCCGTGATCGCGATAAGAGGTGACGATCGTGTCACCCTCCTTAAGCGCCGCCTGCATCCCGACGACGACCGCCTCCTGCCCGATATAGAGGTGGCAGAAGCCGCCGATCAGCCCCATCCCGTACATCTGCCCGGCGCGCTCTTCGAAGCGCCGGATCAACAGCATGTCACGAAAGTATCGCAGTTGTTCTTTCGAGGAGACTCCGAGCTCGTCAAATTTGATCGGATCGGCCTTGCGCTTGACTGCCATATCGCTTCCTCCGGGCGGCCGCGGAAAATCGCGGCCTCGAGAACCGGCCCGGAGCATGGTGACAAATCCGTAGGTTTGCAACCTCGACCCACTCAAATCCTTGTGCCAGAAAGCAAATTCGGCGATTTGGGCGGCGCGCCTTTAACGAGTGGTCGGGGCCTGCATGATGACGATATCGTCGGGCGATACGAGGTTCAACGTCGCCCGGATCCGCTCGTCGAGCAGATCCGGGTCCACGTGATCAGGCCTGAAATTCGAAACCGTCAGATCGAGGGCGGCGCGCTGCGCTCGAACCGCTTCGAGATTCGCGGTCGCGGTACGGATTTCCCGGTTCAAGCGGAACCAAGCGTTCAACCCGCGGTCGCCTTCTACCAGGTGATAGGCGAAATAGCCGGTCAACGCGATCCCCAAAACAGGGCCGACGATAAATCGGGCACGCTTTCGTAATGCGCGCATTACGATCATGGCGTCAAAGGAGCATGAGCAGCTTTGGCGGTCAACCGCAGCCCCAGATGCATCTCGAGATCTTTCTGAATTGCGCTATCGCCGCAACACCGAGCGGCCGGCGTACACCGCTGAGGCACCGAGTTGTTCCTCGATGCGGATCAGCTGATTGTATTTGGCGAGACGGTCGGAGCGCGACAACGATCCCGTCTTGATCTGCCCGCAATTGGTCGCCACCGCCAGATCGGCGATCGTCGTATCCTCGGTTTCCCCCGAGCGATGCGAAAAAACCGTGCCCCAGCCCGCCCGCCGGGCGATTTCGACTGCCTCGAGGGTCTCGGACAACGTGCCGATCTGGTTGACCTTGACGAGCAGCGCGTTCGCAACGCCTCGGCCAATTCCGTCGCGCAGCCGGGTCGGGTTGGTGACGAAGACGTCATCGCCGACGAGCTGAACAGTGCCGCCGAGCTGGCGCGTGAGCTCAGTCCAGCCTTCCCAGTCATCCTCGGCCATCCCGTCCTCGATCGAGACGATCGGGTAGCGGCGGACGAGATCGACCCAGTAAGCTACGAGACCGGCTGCATCGAGGGTCTTACCTTCACCCGAGAGGTGGTAGGCGCCGTCACGGTAGAATTCGCTCGCGGCAGGATCGAGCGCCAGCACCACGTTGTCGCCCGGATGATACCCGGCGGCCTCGACCGCCTGAGTGATAAAGCCGAGTGCCGCATCGGTCGAGCCGAGGTTTGGCGCAAAGCCTCCCTCGTCGCCAACATTAGTGTTGTGCCCGGCATCGACCAGTTTTTTCCGGAGCGCGTGGAAGATCTCAGAACCTGCGCGAATCGCCTCGGTGGCCGACGCCGTCCCGACGGGCACGATCATGAATTCCTGGATGTCGATCGGGTTGTCCGCATGAACCCCGCCATTGATGATATTCATCATCGGCACCGGCAAGGTGCGGGCGAAGACCCCGCCGACATAGCGGTAGAGCGGCACCCCGTATGCGGTCGCCGCCGCTTTCGCGCAAGCAAGGCTGACCCCGAGGATCGCATTGGCTCCGAGCCGGCTTTTGTTCGGGGTTCCGTCGAGCTCGACCAGCACGCGGTCGATCGTCAGCTGGTTCTCGGCATCGAAGCCGGAGAGCGCGTCGAAGATCTCCCCGTTTACCGCCGCTACGGCCTGGAGCACTCCTCGGCCGCCAAAGCGCGGCCCACCATCGCGCTTCTCGATCGCCTCATGCGCACCGGTCGAAGCGCCGGACGGAACTGCCGCTCGTCCAATGACCCCGGTATCGAGGGTAACCTCGACCTCGACGGTCGGATTGCCGCGGCTGTCGAGGATCTCGCGCGCGTGGATGTCGGCGATCGCGGTCATGACACTCCCCTCATTAATCGAGCCTCGCGGGGCGAGCCTTGGCGAGCCGGTCGAAGGCGACTAGGCTTTCGAGGATCTCGGGTAGGGATTTGAGCGGGACCATAGTCGGGCCCTCGCACGGCGCGCGGTCAGGATCCTGGTGCGTTTCGATGAAAATGGCGGCGACGCCGACCGCCACGGCAGCGCGCGCGAGCACAGGGGCAAATTCGCGCTCACCGCCCGAGCGATCCCCGAGGGCGCCCGGCTGCGCGACAGAATGAGTGGCGTCGAACACGACTGGATAACCGGTCTGCGCCATGATCGGCAGCGCACGCATATCGACGACCAGCGTGTTGTAGCCGAAGCTTGCGCCGCGCTCGCAGAGGAGGATCCGCTCGTTGCCGGTCGAGGCGATCTTCTCCGCAGCGTTTTTCATGTCTCCCGGCGCCAGGAACTGTCCCTTCTTGATGTTGATCGGCTTGCCAGTCGCGCCCGCCGCCAGCAGCAGATCGGTCTGGCGACACAGAAAGGCCGGGATCTGTAGGATATCTGCGATTTCGGCGACCGTCGCGCATTGCGCGGGCTCGTGAATGTCGGTCAGCACCGGCAGTCCACTAGTCTCCCGCACTTCGGCGAGGACCGGCAACCCCGCCAGCAGCCCTATGCCGCGCGCCGATCCGACCGAGGACCGGTTCGCCTTGTCGAATGATGTCTTGTAGATGAGGCCAACGTTGAGCTTGTCGGCGATCTCCGCCAGCGCTGCGCTCATCTCCAGTGCATGGGCGCGCGATTCCAGCGTATTCGGTCCGACAATGAACACCAGAGGCAAATCGTTCCCGATCGTGAGGTCGCCGATCGTGACGTGGCGCGGCGTCATGGTGGGATCCTCACACCAGCCGCGACTGATCGATTGCGGCACGGACGAACGAGGTGAAGAGGGGATGCGGCTCGAAGGGTTTTGATTTGAGCTCGGGATGAAACTGCACGCCGATGAACCAAGGGTGATCGGAGAGTTCGACGATTTCCGGCAGCATGCCGTCGGGCGACATTCCGGAAAAGCGCAGACCGGTCGCTTCGAGCGTCTGTTTATAGCCGATATTAACCTCATAGCGATGGCGATGCCGCTCGCTGATACGGGTGGCGCCGTAGACCTCGGCCACCCGGCTTTCGGGCGCGAGCACCGCTTCGTAGGCGCCCAGCCGCATGGTTCCGCCGAGATTTCCCTCGGACTCGCGCCGCTCCAGGGTGTTGCCGCGCATCCATTCGGTCATCAGCCCGACTACGGGATGTACACAGGGACCAAATTCGGTGGATCCCGCATCGGGGAGGTCCGCGAGGTGCCGCGCGGCCTCGATCACCGCCATCTGCATGCCAAAGCAGATCCCAAAATAGGGAAGCCGACGTTCACGAGCAAAGCGCGCCGCCTGGATCTTGCCCTCGGAGCCGCGTTCGCCGAAGCCGCCCGGCACAAGGATGCCATGAACGCCTTCGAGCTGGCGAAGCACTTCCGACTCTGCCTCGAAGACCTCCGAATCGATCCAGTCGAGGTCGACGCCGACATTGTTGGCGATGCCGCCATGCGCCATCGCTTCCGCCAGGGATTTATAGCTGTCCGGCAAATGGGTGTACTTGCCGACGATGGCGATCGTCACCCTCCCTTCGGGTTTATAGATGCGGTTGACTATTTCGCTCCAGCGATCGAGATCGGGCTCCGGGGCATGCATGCCGAAGTGTTTGCAAACTTCCCGGTCGAACCCCTCGTCGTGATAGGCGGCGGGGACGGCATAGATCGTGTCGACATCGAGTGCAGGAATGACCCGGCTCTCCCGTAGGTTGCAGAACAGAGCGATCTTCTTGCGCGCAGCCGGCGGGATTGGCCGCTCGCAGCGGCACAGCAGGATATCCGGCTGAATACCGAGACCGAGAAGCTCCTTCACCGAATGCTGGGTCGGTTTGGTCTTGAGCTCGCCCGCCGAGGCGATCCACGGCACCAGGGTCAGATGCACAAAGAGGACGCGCTCGCGTCCAAGCTCGTTGCCGAGTTGGCGAATCGCTTCGAGGAAGGGCAGGCTCTCGATGTCGCCGACCGTGCCGCCGATCTCGCAGAGAACGAAATCCTCGTCCTCGAGATCGGCCTGGATGAACTCCTTGATGGCGTCGGTGACATGCGGGATGACCTGGACCGTTGCGCCGAGATATTCGCCGCGCCGTTCGCGGCCGATCACCGTCGAATAGATCCGGCCGGTGGTGACACTATCGCTGCGCCGGGCGGCGACGCCGACATAACGCTCGTAATGGCCGAGATCGAGATCGGTCTCGGCGCCGTCATCGGTGACGAAGACCTCCCCGTGCTGGTAGGGGCTCATCGTGCCGGGATCGACGTTCAGGTAGGGGTCGAGCTTGCGCAGCCTGACCCTGAACCCGCGCGCTTGAAGCAGCGCTCCGAGCGCTGCCGCCGACAAACCCTTGCCGAGAGAGGAGACCACGCCGCCGGTAATGAAGATGAACCGCGTCATGGAACTCCAGTTTACAGCATCATGCGGCTTCGTCCCATGGCTAATGCGAATTCGACAGGACCGCTCGCCCCGCCTGACCCGCCGTCGCGTCGCGCCGCGGCTCGGAACCCGAATCGTTCCCTCAGCGCGCGAGCGGTGCGCTCGGTTGAGCCGGCTCTGCGGGCGGGGTTTGCGGCTGTGGGACGACCGGGGCCGCCGGTGCGCCCTGGTCGATGATCGACCGCGGCGCCCGGTCGCGATTGTGCAAGACGACCAAGAGGATGCTCGTCGTCATGAACGCCGCCGCGAGGACAGCCGTGACCCGGGTCAGCAGATTCGCCGTCGAACGGCCGGTCATAAACCCGGACATTCCCCCGCCGCCCATGCCGAGCGCGCCGCCCTCGCTTTTCTGCAGGAGAATTACCCCGACGAGGGATATGGCAATCAGTATGTGGACGGCGAGAAGGAGAATGATCATCAGCAAAAATGCCAGCCGGACAGATTTCTTCGGGAGATAGTGATCATTTAATCTCTTCTGGTGTCACCGGCCAGCGCTGCCGACAAGCATCAACCGCAGGACCGAGCGATCGCCCAGAAATCCTCGGCGTTGAGGCTGGCTCCGCCGACGAGGGCGCCGTCGACCTCGGCGAGGCTGAGGAGGGCGGCAGCGTTATTCGGGTTGACCGAGCCGCCGTAGAGGATGCGCGTTCCGAGTGGGATGCGCGAACGGATCTCGGCATGCATCGCGGTGATGTCGTCCGTGGTCGCCGTCAAGCCGGTTCCAATCGCCCACACAGGTTCATACGCGACAACGAGGATGTTTGCGCTGGCCCCGTCCGGGATCGATCCGGCGAGCTGGGCTGAAACGACCTCGACCGCCTCCCCCGATTGACGCTGCTGGCGCGTCTCGCCGACACACAGGATCGCCACCAAGCCGGCTCTCCAAGCGCCGCTGATCTTGTCGCGAACAATCGCATCGGTTTCGCCGTGAAGGTGGCGGCGCTCCGAGTGCCCGAGGATGACATGGCTGCAGCCTAGATCGGCCAGCATCTCGGCGCTGATGTCGCCGGTGTAGGGACCCTTTGGGGTGGCATGGCAATCCTGACCACCGAGGGCGATGCCGCTGCCGGCGGTAATGGTGCCGACCGTGGACAGCAAAGTCGCCGGCGGGCATACGAGAAGCTCGCAGCCTAGCCCGCCATCGGCCGCAATCGCCCGCTCTGCGAGCTCGTGCGCCAGCGCCGCGCCATCGTTGAGCAAGCCATTCATTTTCCAATTGCCTGCGACCAGCGTAGTCCCAATCGCCATGTTGCGGCCCTCTTCCCCGGTCACTATTATTCACTGCCTACGATCACACCGGCGTGCGGGCGGGTCAACCGGCCCGAGCCCCTAAAAGAGGCCGTCTGCATGCTTCAGGCGATTCGCTCGAAAGCGGGATCCTTCGTCGTCAAGCTGCTGTTCGTCCTCCTGATCCTGACCTTCGGGATCTGGGGGATCGGCGATATCTTCCGCACCGCTTCGTCCGATACGTCGATCGCCACGGTCGGCGACCACAGTGTCCGCGCCGATGAGTTGCAAACCGCGCTACGTCGCGCGCTCGAGCAGTTGAGCGCGCGGTTTGGCAGCGCAATCGATCTACAGCAGGCCAAGCAGCTGGGCCTGATCGACCAGACCCTCGGTCAGCTGATCGACCGGAGTTTGGTCGATCAGGAAGTGGCGCGGCTGAAGCTCGACATCTCCGACGATCTGATCCGCAACGTGATCACCGCCAACCCAAATTTCAGAGGATCCGACGGGCGCTTTGATCGTGGCCTATTCAACGCCCTCCTCGCCGCAAACCGCCTCACGGAAGAGCAATATGTGGCGTTGCTGCGTCACGATATCCCGCGCAACGATTTGCTGCACGCGGTGACGGCCGGGGCCGTCGCGCCGCAATCGATGGTCGACCTGCTCTACCGATACCAGAACGAGAAGCGGACCGCCGACATCGTCTCGCTGCCTATCGCCGCGGTCGGCGACGTGGGACAGCCGAGCGAGACCGCGCTCAAGTCGTTCTACGAGGCGCATCAGGATTTGTTCCGCGCGCCGGAATACCGGGGCTTCACGGTGGCGAGCCTCAGCCCGTCGGACATTGCCAAGGACATCGAGATTCCCGAGGCGAAGCTGAAGGATGAATACGAGCAGCGCCAGGACGAGCTGCAGCTTCCCGAGCGCCGCGACGTCGAGCAGATCCTCGCCCCCTCGGAGGAGAAGGCAAAAGAAGCCGAAGCGGCACTAGCCGCCGGTAAGGATTGGCGGGAGGTCGCCACCACCATCGCCGGACAGGACCCGGACACGATCGATCTCGGTTTACTGAAACGAGAGGAGATGCCGAGCGCGCTTGCCGACGCCGTTTTCGAACTGCCGCTGAACCAGCCGAGCGAAGCGGTAAAAACCCCGCTCGGCTGGCACATCCTGCGGACCGTCAAGATCGAGCCGCCGATGACGCAGACCTTCGACCAGACCAAGGCGAAGCTCGAAGCCGACCTCACCCATCAGGAAGCGGTCGATCGTATTTACAAGGTCGCGAACAAGGTCGACGACGCCTTGGCGGGCGGAACCACGATCGAGGATGTCGCAGCAAAATTCGGGCTGAAGACGACCGCGACGGCCGCGGCGGATGCCAGCAGTCACGATCTCGAAGACAAGCCGGTGGCGCTCCCAGCCTCCTCCGACGATGTCATGAAGCTCGCCTTTGCGACGAATGAGGGGCAGACGAGCCGCGTCACGGAGACCCCCGACGGCGCGATAGTCGTGCTCCGCACGAACAAGGTTATCGCTTCCGCGATCAAGCCGCTCGACGAGGTCAAGGAAAAGGCGGTCGCGGCTTGGCAGGCCGATCAGCGGCGCGAGAGGGTCGCCAAACAGGCCGAAGAACTCTCCGCGGCCGTCAAGCCGGAGGCAAAGCTCGCGACCATTGCCACCGAGAAAGGGCTAAAGGCTGCGACCTCGCCGCCGTTCATGAGGCGTCCGGGTCGCGATGACGCAGTGCCGCCAGCGCTCGTCGGCAAGCTGTTCGCGGCAAAGCCGGGCGAAGTGGTTATCGGCTCGGATGGGACCGGATCATACGTGGCGCAGCTCGACGAGGTGCAAAGGCCGGAGAACGTATCGCAGAGCGCGACCGCGGATCTCGCGCGCGAAATCGCTGCGGGACAACAAGCCGATCTCGGGCAGGAGTTCACTCAGGCCTTGCGCGCCCGTTTCCCGGTCGAGATCCACCGTGAGGCGCTCGACAAACTGTTCTAACCGGACGGCCCGGGACCGCGGGCCTCTGGCCCGCACGCGGGCGGGACGCCCGCGCTCCAATCGATCACGGAGGCGATGATCGGCATCCCGATCTCGTCTCGCAGGGTCATCACCGATTCCGGATGAAATTGGACCGCAGCGATCGGCAGTCGTGTGTGCTCGACTGCCATGATTACGTCATCTGCCGTTTCAGCTGTGACCAAAAGCTCCGGGGGCAATGTACTGCGCCGGGCGTGCAATGAATGGTACCGCCCGACAGTGAATTCACTCGGCAGTCCGCGCAGCAGCCGACCGCCCCTTGCACGGACTAGTGAGGGCTTGCCATGGACGGGTACGTCGAGTACAGCCAGCGAGCCGCCGAAATACTCGACTATCCCCTGCAGCCCGAGGCAGACGCCGAAAACCGGAAGACGACGCTGCACCAGCAGTTCGAGCGTCTCGGCCATTGCAAAATCGGATGGCCGCCCGGGCCCTGGAGAGAGCACTACGAGATCGTGGTCGGCACCCTCCCGCAATTCGGCGCAGGCCAGGGCCGGGCGCATCGTCACGACCTCCGCCCCGGTGGTGCGAATATAATTGGCCAGGGTGTGAACAAAGGAATCCTCGTGGTCGATCAACAGCACCCTCCGCACATTGCCGGCGGCGGCTACCGGCAATGTGTAGGCGTTCGCGGTCACTGTCGCGCTGGCTCGGATCGCAGTGAACATCGCGGACGCCTTCAAGCGACATTCGGCCTCCTCGGCTTCCGGGTTGCTGTCGTAAAGTAACGTAGCTCCGGCGCGAACTTCTGCGACCCCATCCTTCATGCGTATCGTGCGCAAGGTCAGGCCGGTGTTCATATTGCCGTCAAAGGTGACGCGCCCGATGGCGCCGCCATACCAGCGGCGGGACGAGCGCTCCTGCTCCTCGATAAAACGGATGGCCCAGCGCTTGGGGGCGCCGGTCACCGTGACAGCCCAGGTGTGACTGAGAAAACCGTCCAATGCGTCGAATTCGGGACGCAGCATCCCCTCGACGTGGTCCACCGTGTGGATCAGGCGTGAATAGAGCTCGATCTGCCGCCGGCCGATGACACGCACGGTGCCAGGCACGCAGACGCGCGATTTGTCGTTCCTGTCGACATCCGTGCACATCGTCAGTTCGCTCTCGTCCTTTGTGGAATTGAGCAACTCTCGGATGCGTTCGGCGTCTTCCACCGGGTCGCGGCCGCGAGCGATGGTGCCGCAGATCGGGCAGGTCTCGACCCGCCGGCCCTCGACTCGGACAAACATCTCGGGCGACGCGGAAACAAGGAATTCGCCCTCGCCAAGGTTGATCAGGGCGCCGTAAGGAGCCGGATTTGCCTGGCGCAGCCGATGAAATATGACACTTGGCGGCTCCGCACAGGTATCGGCAAGGAGCTGCCCCACAACAACCTCAAACAGATCCCCGCGAACAAACGCCGCCTTGGCGCGCTCGACCAGTGCAGCATATTCGCCCGGGCCGTGATCGCTCTCGATTGGCCGGTTGGCCGGCGTGTGGTCGAGGCAATAGGGGGCGGGCGCGGTCGAGCGCGGTAATCCGCTCGTCGAGACGCCGGCCACATCGAATTCGTAGCGGTGAATTGCTGCGGTCTGTCGCATATGATCCACGATCAGAACCTCGTCGGGCAAATAGAGGACGAGATCACGCTGATCCTCAGGCCGCGGCAGGTGCAGCTGCATCGGCTCGAATTGGAACACCAGATCGTATCCAAACGCACCGTAAAGCCCGAGATGCGGATCCTCGGGGCTGCCGAATAGGTCGACCAACGCGCGCAGAACAGAGAATATCGAGGGCTGCCGGCTGCGGCTCTCTTCCGGGAAGCGCTGATCGGTCTCTTCAATTTCACCCGAGATATGGTCGGAGCCAACGTGTTGAACGCGGGTTGCGGTCAGGCGGGCGAGGCGCTCTGCGACCGGCCGGAAGAGAATTCGACCGCGCTCATTCAGTGCCTCGATCGAGAATCGGCGCCCTCGCGCAGTGAAGACCAGCGGAGGGTCGACAAACCCCATGTCCCATCGCGTATAGCGGCCGGGAAACTCGAAGCTGGAGGAAAACAACACGCCGCGCCGCTGGTCGAGCGCTTCGGCAAGCGCCGTGTCGGCCGGCTGATATTCGCGGTTGCGGATTTCCCGCGTGATGCGGATGCCGCCGTTCGTGACGTAGCTTTTGGGCTGCATGGGGATCCCCTCTGGGCCAGTCCGCCTCGGGAGATCGGGAAGGTTCGCTCTCAATTGCAAAGGCCGCCCGGGGTTCCCTAGGCGGACTCAATCGGAAAAAGAGAAACGACGGCCGCCGCTGTCAGAACGGCCACCACCACTTTGCTGTCTGCGCGAACTCAACCATAGTGTCGTTCATACCTGATCTCCGGCCGCGCCGCAACTGCTTCCCGACGATGACCCGCATCGTCAACCCGTTGCAGTCTGCCCCGGCTCTTTATATCCCGCCGCGGCCAGGTCGAATTCTTTTGGCCGGCTGAACATCTCGCTTCGGACATCCCACAGCTCCGGGTATATCGGATCTTCGAAGAGCTGGTTGGCGGCCTGCTTCAGATATCTCAACCCGCTCGACCCGCCTGTACCGGCATTACTGCCTATGACCCGGGACACGGTAGCGAGATGCGCAAAACGCCATTTTCGGAAAGCGTCTTCCAAATCGATCAGCTTCTCGCCGAGCTGATACAATTCCGGCGCGCTCATCCGATTTCTGTAAACATGGCCCCAGGCCTTGAAGACTGCCGCACTTTTTTGATATTGGCGCGAATACTCTCCTGATCTGGTGTCCTCGATCCCGAATGTCGGCAGAGTTTTCGCCATATACGAGATTACCGCGTCGTAGATGCCGGGTGCTGCCAGTGCAGTGCGCAGCGCATCCTTATCTTCGTCGGTCTGAGCATTTTTGAGTACGTCGACGGTCGTTGTTTCTCCACTGGGGAGCTCGAAAGCGATAGAGTCATATTTAAGGCCAAGCTTGTATTCCAATATTCGGTACTGAACGGATTGAAAGCCCGAGGCGCCGTCCTTCCCCACGGTCTCCCGGAACAGAATGAATTCATCGGGGGTCAGGGTTGCCAGCACGTCCCAGGTCGATATCAGAATGTGCTGGATGGCACTGACCCGCGACAGACGCTTGAACGCGATAATGCAATCGCCTTCATGCGCGTCTTCCTTCATCAAGGACTGGATCGCGCAGTCGAGCTCGTGAATGGCGAGCTTGAACCAGAGCTCATGCTGCTGGTGTATGATGATAAAGAGCAGCTCATCGTCCGAGCTGGTCTGCAGCGTCTGGGCCGACAGAAGCCGCTGGAGGCCGAGATAGCTGGCGTATGTGTTTGCCATATGATTAGCTCCTCAGTCACCTCGCCCCGCTTGCGGGGAGAGGTCGGAAGCCGCGCGCAACGCGGATTCCGGGTGAGGGGGAACCTTCCTTCCTCACCTGCGGGTGCCCGTGCCGTGCAGTCTCGGAGAGGCCCCTCACCCCGACTCTCTCGCCGCAAGCGGCAGGGCTGTCCGGGGAACCGCAAGCAGTTGCAACACTACACTACCGCCATCGATAGTGTTGCCGTGGCCCGGCTGGCGTTCGAGAGAAAGCCCCTCTCCGCCCTTCAGGGGGGAGAGGGAGGGGCCGCGGCGCGACAGCGCCGGGGAGGGTGAGGTGGGCAGCACCGCAAACCGGTTCGTCTCCCCCCGGCCGGCGGGGGGAGAGGGTACAAGAGCGGGTTGTCAGGAGCAAATTTAGCGGCAAAAATTGACCCTCGATTTTTCCCCGGACAGCCCTGCGCAAGCGGGGCGAGGGAGGCTTCCGCGGCTCTGATTCGCCAATGCCCAATTCCCTCACACGCACCGTCACGGGGGCGACGATCCACGGTCAATTGATGGCGGGCCCGAGAGCAGTCAACCTGTCGGAATTAGGACAGCTTGATGGCAGGAAGCGAGACGAGGGCGAGAGAATATGAGGTGGCGACCAGACCCGACATCGTCTTCGCCGAGCACGACGGCGTGACCCTGCTCGGCGATCTCAATCTGCCGAGGGGCCTCAGCAAGGCGCCGGTGCTGGTTGGCGTCCATGGCGGCGGGTGACAGGTCGGCGATCGTAAGTTCTATACTCATTGGGGAAATTACCTCGCAAAAAACGGTTATGCCGTCTTTGCGATCGAGTACCGGCTGATGAAGCCGGGGGTGAAGACGTGGCCCGGTGGTGAAGGCGGTCATCGGCTTCTACGGCGCCTACGATATGCAGGCGCAATGGGAGCACGACCAGATGACCCGGCCGCGCGATCGGATCACGACCGGGGAACATCGTGGCCAGCCGGGATTACAGGAGGGTAATCCTGTGCCGTTCCGGCGGCGACGTGCTCCGCAGAAATAGGTAGAGTCGGGATGTGGCGCGGTGGTGTTAGGTCGACCATGTCGGTTGCCGCCCCTTTCGTCTGGCGGTGCCTTAGTGGGTCGGCCGTAACTCCGTTTCCACACCCCGCTCATCGAACGCAGCAGGCGGATTTCCCGC
>WNFR01000640.1_pt1 | contig 35679 bp, 25 predicted proteins | sample 5400221 | NCBI WGS metagenome assembly WNFR01 (sample SAMN13153357, study PRJNA577476) | soil metagenome | isolation source: 40 cm soil under Madrone tree | place: USA:California | collected 2016-06-14 | reverse complement strand
AGGCATCCCACTGTAGTGACGGTTCATGATCTTTCCCGGTTGCTGCACCCCGAAACCCATGAATCGCATCTGGTTCGTCGCGGCCGGCGCCGATTGCCGTGGATGCTTCGAACGGCAACGATGATCGTAACGCCTACCGAGGCCGTGAAGCGCGAACTGTGTGAGCATTTGCGCGTCGCGCCGGACAAAGTCGCTGTCACACCCGAAGCGCCGCGATCGATATTCAGAAAAGTCGGGCTCGCAAAAACGGTCGAGACGCAAAAACGCTTCGGCATAACTGACGATTTCATTTTGTTCGTGGGTACGGTTGAGCCACGCAAGAACTTGATTCGCCTGGTTCAGGCCTGGGAAGAAATCTTGCGGACGACCGATTTATCTCCGCAACTTGTGATCGCGGGCAAAATGGGTTGGCTCAACGATGAGCTAATGGCAATCCTTCGCTGCTCATCTTTTGGGAATCGAATCTGCCTTACCGGTTATTTAGAAGACACGGACCTTCGCGCGCTCTACTCGTCATGCAGAATCTTTGTCTATCCATCTTTGTATGAGGGCTTCGGACTGCCGCCTCTGGAAGCCATGGCCTGCGGCGCTCCTGTGATTTCCAGCCAGATACCCGCAATAGCCGAAGTGGTGGGAAGAGCGGCCTGTTTGGTAAATCCCGCAAAGGTCCAGGAGCTGGCTGGTGGTATTGTCAGTCTGCTTGTCGACAAACAAGCCAGGGAACAACTTTCGCTGGCCGGGCTCAAACGAGTCGAAGATTTCACTTGGGAGCGAACGGCGCGATGTACGCTTGAGGTCTATAAAGAGGCGCTTGAGATCGGGAGCAATAGATAAATTGTTTTCGTCGGATGCCGAAAAACTCCGTTGGTTTCTTGGGCAAATGGAAAGGCCGACCTTTGGAGGCCGACCTTCTAAATCGGGCGAATAATCGATGGGTGGATTTCAGAATCGGTTGCGATATTCCGTCGAGTAAATAAACCCAAAGATCATATGTCGGAAGTTATTCGGGTCAGCATCCAGCGTATCTACCCAGTTCTTGAAGCCAATTGTATCGGGATCGCGCCGCAGGTAACCAAAGTACTCCATTGTTACAAACCCGCGATTGAGAAACTTGTCGAAGGCCAGCTGAGTCTCAGCGATGGCGCGTAAGATTTGGCCGTTTGTCATGCTACCTGCGCTGATCGGACTACCAGGTAACGTGGCTGTTTGCCATATTGCATTAGCCAACGGCTGTCCGCTTAGCCCAGGGTATTTAGCGGTAAACTCAGCTCGCAATACAAAAGCGTCGGTGAAGGCCGCTTTGCTGGCGTCTGACTGGGCCGGTGACTGCGAACCGCCAACCTGCGCCATGTCAGGGATAAACTCTTTGTAGAGGGGTCGGCGACCCAGGCCGACTTCATAAAAGCGATAAGCAAAATAGCCACGGCCCTGAAACTCTATCGACTGATAAAAGCCCGCAGAGACGTGCACCCTATCGCACTGCGGATTATCAAACTCGCCAAATCCGCCATTTGGACAATTGTTCAATGTGGCGTTCCAGTTCGCGAACCCGATCGAGTCCGGAAAGCGTCCCAAAAAATCGATATACTGTTCCTGTACGAAGAAGTCTATATCGTCAATCGTGATCGGCGTGTTGGTTCCCGGACGTAAGCGCACCGGCTTGACCTTAACGTTGCCGTAGAAGAGATCTGAGGGGAGTCCGGGTGTCTCCGTGACAATGCGCAGAGTGGGAGCTTGAGCTAGCGCCGAGATGCTCGTAAGGGCTATTATCAAAAACGCAACACCGATCTTCATAATGTCTCCTAGATTCGGAATCCTGCTTAACGTTCGAGGTACCAGGCTGGGGTCTTTATCCTAGCGCCTTGGAGTATAGCTTTTCAGCTTAGGATGGTCAACGAATCTAGTTGTCAGCAGTCACTTTTTTGGTTCGGTCTGAAACCAGCCGAACCGGGTTCCTGTTTTTGGACGCCACAGGGTCTGGAATGGTTGGGGGAAGATGAGAAGTATTTCATCGACCGGTGGTCGCTTTGGAATCGGCGGAAACAGCAGGAATCGACACATCTTGGCGACGAAACCCCGTTTTTGGCAATAGAGTTCAATGCAAATGAAGAATTTCCCAGCAGCCAACCAGCCGGACAAATTGGAGGCGATAACCGAGGAAGGCGAGTTGGTTTTGTCGATTGTCATGCCTTGTTTGAACGAGGCGGAAACTCTGGCCATTTGTATCCGGAAAGCGCAATCCTCGCTGACGAAGCTGAATGTGCCGGGCGAAATAATTATCGCCGATAACGGTAGCACGGATGGCTCGCAGGCCATCGCCACCCAGATGGGGGTGCGGGTCGTCGCAGTTGCAACCAAAGGTTATGGCAGCGCCCTGATGGGCGGCATCGCCGCCGCCCGTGGCAAGTACATAATTATAGGCGATGCGGATGACAGTTACGACTTTTCCAACCTTGAGCCATTTTTTCAGAAGTTACGCGCCGGCTATGACCTGGTAATGGGCAACCGCTTTAAGGGCGGCATTCAACCTCGAGCGATGCCGCCGCTACACAGATACCTGGGCAATCCTGCGCTTTCGGGAATGGGCCGGCTTTTTTTTCGCAGTCCTTGCGGGGACTTTCATTGCGGACTTCGCGGCTTCAGCAAAGCTGCGATCCAGAAACTTGATCTGCGAACGACAGGCATGGAGTTCGCTACTGAAACAGTGGTCAAAGCCACCATGTATAAGCTGCGAATCGCCGAGGTTCCAACCACGCTGGCACCGGATGGACGAAATCGACCACCGCATCTTCGCAGTTGGCAGGATGGTTGGCGCCATTTGCGATTTATGCTTCTCTACAGCCCGCGTTGGCTTTTCTTGTATCCGGGCCTGCTTCTGATGACGGTCGGAACGCTCGCCAGCGGCTGGCTCCTGGCAAGTCCGAGGGTGATTGGTGGTCTGACTCTGGATGTTCACACGCTTCTATATGCCGCGATGGCGATTGTGATGGGCTTTCAGATGGTGGTTTTCGCTGTCTTCACCAAGGTCTTCGGCATTAGCGAAGGTCTGCTTCCCGAAGATCCACGTTTGACCAGGCTCTTACGGTATATCAAACTTGAGACCGGATTGTTAATGGGAAGTCTGTTTCTGATTATTGGGATCGTCATGTCGATCTACGCTTTGGACAGGTGGGAAGCTCAGTCTTTTGGTCCACTCAATCCCTCCAAGACATTGCGGCTGGTCATTCCGGCGGTCACACTGATCACACTTGGCTTGGAAACAATTCTTTCGAGTTTCTTTTTGAGCATACTTGGTTTGAAAAGAAGATGAACGGTATTTAATAATCCAACCCAACACCGAACTGAATGACTTCACAGAACGCACCAGATCCAAAGCAGGGGAAACCGCTGAAACACAGGATCAGACTCGCTCAGGCCCTGGTTTATGCCTGGCTACTCGTTCTTTCCCTTACAATTCTAGTTTCGGCTCAGAGTGCTTATCGTCAATCACTCAACACTGAAGAGTATGCTTATGCGTGTGATTCGTTTGGCTATTTGCGTATGGCCAAGGAGATTAGACAGGCTGCATTTCGCCGGGAGCTCCCACAATTCAAGCTGGAATCGTCGCAAACTCGACTATTGATCAACTTCATGCGTTCACAAAACGTTCCTCTTCCCGATTGGGAGGAAGTAGTGGCGCCGCATGCCCATCATTATTTTCCAAAGTCTGGCTCTGTAGGAGTGCAATACCCGCCAGGCACAGGCTTAACCCTGGCAATGTATCCGGAAGGAAAAGCGGTTTACGGTTTGAATCAAACGGTGGTAATCGGCTTCCTGGCAGTCGGAGTTATGGCGATTGTCGTTGCGGGCTATCGCCGCGCTTGGGCGTCGGTGGTGTTGGTTGTGCTGCCGATTCATCTGGGCCTGTCGGTTTTGGCAAGAATTGGCGCGTTGAGTTTTTCCATTAACGCGGTACTCATACCCGTTTTGCTAAGCGTGTTGTTGGTTTTGGCATCTGTAAGGTTCAGTTCTAACAATCGAAATCGGTCGGCGCTCCTTAGCGCCTTAGCGGCCGGGGCGCTGCTTGGTTTCGCTACTTTCATAAGACTGCCAACGGTCTTCCTGGTTCCCGGCTTTCTGATTCTGCTCTGGCCTGGATCGTGGCGGGCAGCTATCAGAGGTCTTCCGGCGATGTTTTGCCTGAGTGTTTTTCTAATCGGAATTCTTCCGGTAATGATAAATCAACAAGCAGTTGCCGGCGCCTGGTATTTGCCGACATACGCCAGCGTGGATGCTGCGCTCCCCACACTGCACAGACTGAGACAGAATGTCTCTTACTTTTTCGGAGAAGACGGACCTGCGGCCCAGGACAATTGGGCCCTGCTATATGCCATTGCTGGTTTCACAGGTTTTGTGATCGCAAACTACTTCAGACGTAATCCTGAGAGTTCAGATCATCGCTCATTGAGCTGGAAACGCCTTGGGTTGGCAGCACTATTTGTGTGGTTGGTGCCCACGGTGTTCTTTCTCATGCATTGGGTTACCGGTGCTCATTACGCGATTCCGGGTATTTTCGGCGCGGTGGCTTTGCTTGGCTTTGGGGCACTCGCGATCGAAGTAACGGGGCACACCGATTCAATTCGATTCGAAAAGCGAAACGTTCTTTGCTGGCTCGCTGTGGCTCTGGTAGCGGCAACTGGCCTGGCGACTCTCAATCGAGCCTGGTCAGGCCGATCACAACTGCCAGTGCCGCCGCAGGCGATTGCGCATACTCCGGTGGTGCTCCCTCCGGAATTGGCAGACGATCGCGCATGGATATGGGCGGATCTGTTAACGGGAACCCTTTGGTATTATGACAACAAACCCGCTTTCAAAATTCAGTTTACTAATCCGGAAACGCGCGCACTGATTTTCAAGTTTGTGTTCGACCGCGGTGATCGGCAATACATAATCCAGGATAACGAGCGCATGGTGCAGTTCATGAACGAAATCATTCAGTGGGGTGGCACTCTCGAACCGCATGGCAAGGTTGATGGACAGCCATACTTCCTGATCCGGTGGCCGCAGGGCGGTCCGTTATCTAAGAATGTAGCCCGCACCAGCTGATGAGGCCGTCAAACTTCAACCGGGTTACGATGCGGAGGAAGAACTTACTTTCATGGTTAATTGTCCTGTGTCTCGGCATCATTGGCACCGTGCAATACCATCTGGCCCAGTTCTCTTCACGATTCGACTCTTTTTTTGGAGACCGAGGCGATCCCAGAGGGATTGTCTATTTTTGCGAACACTGGTATCAGGGGCTTCTGGGAAAAGCTAATCTGCTTTCTCCCGGACTTTTCTATCCTACCAAAGGAACACTGGCTTATTCCGATCTGTTGGTGGGCTACGCAATCCCGTATTCGCTCCTGCGCGGTTTGGGTTTCGAGATGTTCTCCGCCATGGAGATCGTCATCATTGGCTTAACTTTTCTGGGCTACTTAACGTGCTTCCTACTGTTGAATCGAGCGCTGCATTTCAAGCTCTTACCATCCTGCGCGGGGGCAATGTTCTTTGCTTTCAGCAGCCCGAAATTTTTTCAGCTCATTCATTTGCAGCTGCAATTTGTGGTGTGTCTGCCGCTGATCTTTCTGTTGATAATACTTTTGGCCCAGGAGTGGGCGACCCTTACTCAGATGAGAGCTTTCGCTCTTTTGTCGCTTTCAGGTCTGGCCTTCAACATTCAACTGCTGACAGCGTTTTATCCCGGTTGGTTCTTTTCCTTGTGGTGCTTTCTTTTCTTGATATTAGCCCTTCTGTTTCAACCGAGCCGCCGCTTCATCTTCTTGCTGGCGCGGAAATTCTGGCCGGCTATACCCATCAGCGCGGCAACCTTTCTGCTGGGAGCGATTCCCTTCATGCTTGTCTACTTGCCTCGCGCAAACGCGCAGAATTGGTATACCTACAGCAACGTCAAAGAGATGATTCCGGAGTGGTGGTCACTTTTATCAATGGGTGATGGCAATTATACCTGGGGCTGGCTGGCAAGCATTGTGAGGCCAAAACCCGCGCCTACTTATTGGGCAGAACTAACGATTGGGATTGGAGTAATCACGTCGCTTGCCTGGATCGGAATAACGATCTTTGGCCTTTGGACTGTTGTAAAAACTCTCACTGCTCGATCAGCGAAAAAAGGAAACGAAGATCGTATCGAAAGTCGATGTGTCTATCTTCTCTTCCTCGGTCTGATGATTCTGGGAACCACACTCTTCTATTGCATTGGGATGAAGTATGGTAACGGTCACTCCCTCTGGAAGCACGTCTATCACTACTTTCCTGGCGCCAAAGCAATCCGCGCGATGTCACGGTATGTAATTTTCCTGACTCTGCCGATGGCGATAGGTTTTGCCTACGTCCTGGATTATGCAATCAAGCGGGTATCGGCCCGGAAAGCTTCCCTGGCGCGAAGCGCATTGATATTTGGATTGTTGGCGTTGGCGGCCGTAGGCGTATTTGAACAGTTCGGCACGTTCAAAGTCGGCGGCACCGGGTTTTCCAAAAAGGCCGAAACCGCCTACTTGAACGCGATGGCGGCAAAGCTTGATGGCAAGTGCGCGGCTTTCTATGTTGCAGCCAGACCTGATGACCACCATGGAGCGGCTGAGTACCAATATGACGCCATGATGATCGCCGTGATCACGCAAATCCCCACCTTGAACGGTACCAGTAGCCAGTTTCCGCCCGACTGGTTTGGACTATATGAAGTGAAAGATCCTGCCTATGAGACGAACGTCCGAAAATGGATTGAGCGAAACGAAATTAAGGGCAACATCTGCCGTCTTGAACTTAGTCCACCGGTCGAGTCCTTCAGCGGAAATGCCCAGTAACGAACGCTGCTCTTTCCTGACTGACGGTTCGCCGACTTCCGAAGAGCGGTCGCGGAACCACGAACGGTTTGAAAGACTACTTCTTTAGCTTGATCACGAGTCCGCCGCCTATGTAGGGAATGTGATAGGTATATTCGACCCGCTCTCGCAGGTCTTCATGCAGAAACTTGTCGATGGCCGGTTTGCCACCATTCTCGTCATCGGCATCGTCCACGAAGATGAATGCCGGGCTTGCAGTCAGGGCGAGTTGCAAATCGGCGTATTCATTATCGAAGTCATGCCCTGCGTCTACCACAACCAGTTCAGCATCCGAGGGCAACCGTTCTAAGTGCCTGAGATTGAATCTCATGAGCTGCCATCGCTCGAAGCCGCGATCGGTAAACAGTTGCTTCGCTATTTCGTATGGCTTCCATGAAGTTTGATTATCATGGCGAGAGCCTTCTGCGAAAACGTCAATGCCGATGTATTTTGCTTGCGGCGCTGCGCTCAGGTAAGCGTCGGCACTTGAACCGGCTGAGGCTCCTAACTCGATAATTGATCTCGCCGCGATAGTCCTTGATAGCGCATAGAAGCACCTGTATTTGTGACTGAAGGCATCTCTGAGCCCGAGATAATATTCCTGATCATACTGAGTGAACACACTGAAGAGAGGATGAGGCTCCCAGTCGCAGGCTTCGAGGTGGCCGGCAAATTGAAAATGAAATTCTTCCGCAGATGAAAGTCGGCAGAGACGAGGCAGAGCAGGAGGCGGCGCGAGCTGGGGAGACGCGAGCGGGGGGGAGAACTCAACGGCCTCGATAAGCGCCTCCCTGATGTGACTCGCCTGATATCGCGCCAGCACGTACTCTCGTCCAGCTTTCCCCATCCTGGAGAGTTCTTCGGTATCAGCTAACAATTCAGTAAGCGCTGCGGCAAAGCTCTCGTAATCAACATAGATCCGTCCAGCGCCGCTGGTGTTGATATGATCAACCAGGACTTCCGAACTACCATTTGCCAAAACGGGTGTGCCTTGGGCCATCGCTTCAAGCGTGACTATGCTGAAGCTCTCGTTCGGCGACGGGCTTATGTATATCGTTGCGCCCGCCATCAGGCTGAATTTCTCTTCATTTGAGACGAAGCCCCGAAATTCAACGTCCGGCTGATCAGGTACTTTCATATCGTCTTTCCCGGTTATTACCAGACGTAACTTTCCCGGGAAAGTGAGAGTGTATTTTTTGAAATATTCAAACAGTTCGGGGAAGCCTTTATTTGGATCGACGCGACCACAATAGAGGAGATAGCGGGTCGAAGCCGCCGGGGGTTGGCGGCTCACGGTATCTATGCCCATGGCGACAATCCGGCCCGGTAGCCGCCCCCACAACTTTTGACCTCCTCGCTTTTCAGCCTCTGTCAGCCAGAGTAACTCTCGTGCCCAGTGAGCGGCATGCCGATAAGCTGAAAGATAAGCCGTTTGCTCGCAGTGCAATGTCGGTACAAACAGAGCATGGCCCGGCGGGACACGCTGAAGTCCAAAATAGGTCGTGGGATAGAGGTAGGTAACAAAGATCAGCGACCTGTAGTCCGACCAATGATTCTCGATAAACTGCATTAGCGGCTCGGAATGAGGCCCCTGATTAAGTATGAACTCTTCCTGCAGAGGAACACTCCATTGATGTTGAAAAGGGTTATCCGGATTCCGCTTCCTGCCCGGATTAAACCGGCTAAAACCCGCAAGCAGTCTTCGATGCAGTTGGCCCCAATATGCATTACGGCCGACGGTCACCGGAAATCTGACAATGTTCACTCCATCCTGCTTTATCGATCCTGCGGGAAGGACATTTGCCCAGTCCGAGATATCCACAGCCGTCGTAGTCAGAAGATCGACCTCGTACGCGTCCCGCAAAAGGGTGGCGTAATGCCACGCGAGAGACTCCGATCCACCGACGACGTCCTGGTGATAGCGCTGAACAATAATTGCTACTTTGTTCATTGAAGACCCGAGAGCGCATGCAGAAAGCTGCTTTCAATTATCTGGTTGGTAAACGTGGCTTCATAGCGTTGCCGGCCTCTCAACCCCAAAGCTGTTCTAATTGCGCCGTCTCTTAGGATTAGATCAATCGATTCTGCGATTAGAAAAGGATCGCGCTCGGGCCACGCCAAGCCGGCGTCGCCCAGGGTCTCCGGGATCGCCGTTGACGCGAAAGCAGTTATGGGCAACTTCATGGACATTGCTTCGACGAGGGGGACGCAGAACCCCTCGTGTTCGCTGGCCATGACGAAAGCATCGGCCACAAGGTAATAAGCCTTCAGGGCCTCGTCTGATACCCCGCCGCTGAAAAGAACCGCATCTTTTAATCCGACTGAGTCGACGGCTTTGTGAAGAAGTTTTGCATATGGACTAAAGCCTTCGCCGCCTTTTCCCACAATGATCAGTCTGGAGTTGCGATTGCAGTTGTAATAGTAGCTGGCAAAGACCTCGATTAAGGCAAGGTGACCTTTATTTGGCGTCACCCGACCGACCGTCAAAATGTTTGCAGCACCATCTGAGTATTTTCTCAGTACTGCTTCGTCGGCGGTAATTGCCGCCAGGCGATCAATGTGATGAAACGGTGGCACCACGAAGGATCGAGAGTCGCTTGCTCCTTGCTCCACCAGTTCGTTCTTGCTGAATATAGAGCAGGCGAGATAGAGATCGCATTGGGATTGGGCGACCTGCCTCAATTGCTCTCGGCCATCCTCACAAAGCCGCTGATCGCTCCTGCTAAAGCCCATGAAGAACTTTGCCGGAGTTACATTGTGATACTTGATCGCCTTCCGGCATTTTAGTTCCCGCAGTAGTGACAATACAGGGCTCCAGCCCACTGAGTAGTGATAGATAAGGACGTCATCAGCACTCTTTAGAAAGTGCTTGATCCCTGACACATCAAAGACCTGATGGATACCGAGTGAACGTGTCTCGGAAAACAACCGCACGTTGTTTCCTTGTCTCCGCAAAACATCGTACATCCCCAGCACGTCATTGCTGACGGCGTCGGCGGTGGTAAGGCTGGGACTTAGAATACCGATTCTCGGCAATTTTATTTGTCAGGCCCCGTCGATCTCTCTAGCTCTAGCCCTTTACAGGTCGAAGCCCGCTTGGTGAAGCGCGGCCAGGAACTGCGCTTCAATAGATTGGTTTGAAAACAGCTTCTCGTAACGCCGCCGGCCGGTCATCCCCAAAGCCACTCCAGCGAATTCATTTCGAACCAGATGATCGACTGATTCGGCCATCAAGAAAGGATCGCGTTCAGGCCAAACCAGTCCCGCATCGCCCACCGTTTCCGGGATTGCGGCGCATCCATAAGCGACTATTGGCAATCTCATCGCCATCGCTTCAACCAGAGGCACGCCGAACCCCTCGTGTTCACTTGTCATCAGGAAGGCATTCGATACGAGATAATAAGCCTTTAGAGCGCGTTCGGAAACTTCTCCGGTAAATACAATCGAGAGATCGACACAGAGCAGCTCGGCTACCTCTCTGATCGATTTTGAATAGGCCTCAAATGCCGGCCCTTCAGGTCCGACGATGAAGAGCCGGGAATTGCAATCAAACTGGTAGAAGTAAGTGGCGAACGCCTCTATCAATGCGACGTGACCTTTGTTTGGACGAACGCCGCCGACCGCCAGAAGGTTTGTCTTCCCATCCGTGTACTGGTCGACAACATCCAGATCCGGCTCGGTCGAGTACAAGCTGTCCGCGTTGTTGAAGGGGGGGACGACAAAGGAGCAAGACCTGCTTGTTCCCGCAGCCCGCAGCTCGTCCATGTTGTACGCGGAGGCGGCCATATAAAGATCATGGCCAGCGCGGGAGATCAGCTGAAGCTGAGAGCGTCCTTGCGTGCACAAGTTTTGATAGTATGGGCTGATGCCATCAAAAAACTCGGCCGGGGTGACGTTGTGATACTTTATGATGGTCCGACAATTGGCCTTCTGCAAAACGTCGACTCCAGCATCCCAACCGATAGAATGATGATAGATGAGAACATCATTCGAGTCCTCGATGAATGAATTGATCGCAAGGTAGTGCTGAACCTGGCGTCCGCCAAGGCTCCAATCCTCGGCAAACATCTGAACCGCATGCCCGCGTTCCTGTAGAATTCGCCCCATTCCCAGCACGTCATTACTCACCGCGTCAGCTGAGGCTATGGTTGGAGTCAGGATTGCAATGCGGGCCATGGGTTACGTGGTTGCAGAGTTGTTGATGATTGCGTGAAGTTCACAATAGCTACATGACGCGAAGAAAGGTTCTTGTCCAGCCGAGTCAACGCTTCTAATCACACCTTGCGAGCCACAATTCCATAGTCCAGCGGGCCGAAAAAATAATGATTGATGAATTTCGCCACTTCATCATCTCCCTTAAGAATCGCCGAACTCATCGGATATGACTTCAGGACCTCCACGCGACACAGCCCTCTTGACTCAAGGAGAAACTGCATCGTTTGGCTCGGGATTGGATTTCTATGTGTGGGATCAAGATAAAAGTTACAGGCGCCAACCAGGATGTTTTCCGGGTTCGGTGTTTCCAGGAGAACCAGGCCGCCGGCCTTAAGCGTCCGCACAACTTCGTCGAGAAAACCGACCAGAGTTTCCAGTGGGAGATGTTCCACGAAGTGAAATGCTGTGATTGCGCGCAAACTGTTGTCAGCCTGTGCTCGCAGATACGTTATCGCCTCTCCTACAGAAGCCTGAAGGCCCCGGCGTGTACACTCCTCGATCATCACCGGGCTGGTATCGATTCCCCGAGCGGCGAGACGCGCTTCTCTTAGAACTTCCAACCATTCGCCCCGACCGCAGCCGATATCAACGATATCCGTCGTGATATTGGCGTCTGCGAGCATAGGCAAATAGGAGGTGGCCTTCGCCTTAATATCTTCCCTCGTCCCTCGGAACTGATCCTCGAGTGAGCAATAAAGCGAGTCGAGCAGATGGTCTTTCTCGGTGGTGAGAATTTGCATCTGATCAGGTTCAAATGGTTGAGGCAATCGTTTGCGAGCCTCTTCCAACAAAAGACTTAATCGTCTTTCCTGCAATACAAGCTCCATCCGCGTTTCTTGCAGCCTGGTTTCCATGTTTTTTCTAAACTGATGCAACTCCGCAGCCTGAGATTCTTGAGTGGTCGCCTGTCGCTTAAACTGATCCTGCACAGCAGCCAGTTCAGCTGAGATGTCGGCTTTCAGTCTATTCCGATCTTCGTTTATCTCATGCTGCTCGCGAATGAGCGCCTTGAGTTGCTGGTAATGTAAGTCTGCGACCTTTTTGTGCGATTCGGAAAGGTCGGCGACTGCTTTGACGAGCTGCTCAGACAGGTTCGCGGCACTTTCCAGGTTTGCAGAGGCTTCGTCGAGGCGGCCGGAGAAGTCTGCCTCCCGGACATTGATCTGTTCAGCCAAACGCTCGTCGCGCGCAGTCAAATGTGCTTCAAGTCTTCGCTGATCTGTAATCAGAGCGGGAAGTCGAACGATACCCACCAGGAGTTCGATCAGGTAGCCCAACACCGGAACGTTAGAGATTTTTCTGGAAACCAGGGATCTGTTTAGCCCGTTAACTTTTACGTCCCTTAACTGACCTTCCGGCGAGAACCTTAGACTGGAAAGAATATCGACCTTGCTAAGGCGTCCGTCTCGTAGATTCTCTAAATACTTCGAGAATCCCGAGTCATCCGGCTCTCGCTTGAGAATTGCGCGATAGGCGTTCCGAACGAAGGCCTCGTCGCTAAAAACAAGAAGATCTTCGAGGCGATAATGATCGCGAGCTTCGAACTCGGGTTCAAGAGTTAGTGCCGGAAAAGAGCCGGCGCTAAGCGAAGCTGCCGAGCTGAATACTGAAGTGGCGAACCGCTCTTCGCTTTTCAGCAGTTTATTGAGGATGGCTGAAGCATCAATCAGGGAATTGCTCTTGCGCTTTTCCGCGTCTTCTCTGATCTGAGCCATTAGTTGCGCCAGATCGAGCTCTTGATCACCATTCTCGTTCATCTGAAATTCCTGGTTCTCTTTAATTCGACGCATTTATCGATGCTGTTAAGAATGCGTCGCCGGCTGCAAGAGCTTGATCACCGATCAGCATCTGAGGCGAGGTAAAAAATTGCAGCGGCAAAGCGAGTCGGACATATGAGAAGGAAAAACCGCCGGGATGATGGCCATCACACGGGCGTTCCTCCTGATGATAAACCTAAGGATTGATCTTCACCTGCGGCGCAGAGTCAGTCGGCCGGCTGGTTGCAGTGCCTACCTTAACCACTATTGGAAGGTCGCCGCGATCTACTGTCGCGGGAAGCGTCAGGTCAATCTCTTCGAATCCCGGCTGATCCAGCAAAATCACATTTGCTGGGATTATTGCCGTCGTGCCGATCGTCACACTGATCGCAGACGCTACGGTAGTGCGGACGCCCGTCAAATGGATTTCGAGCACTGTGGGCACCAGGGTGCCGGTGCCATCGTTAGAGGTGACGTTGAACGGCTCTGTCACACAACCCGGCGTAGATGGATTGGTGACATTACAGACTATCGCGCGTCCGCCAGGACCGTTGGTGTCAGTGAAAATATCGGGCTGCGCCGCTACAATCGCCACCTGACCTCGTATCACCGTGCCATTGCTATTTATCACGACTGGATAGCCTGTCGCAGCGGTGCTCGCTACGAGACCTATGGGTACGACAAAACTGATCGACGTTGCCGTAACCGCATAGATCCCACAAGCCGCGCCGTTAATTGAAATTGAAGTGCCCTTCAGCTCGATCGGTAATGCTGGTGAGCGTCTGGCTTCGGACGCGCCGGCATTGCTGACCGCCGCGGACGCAGGCGCCGGACTTATGGTGAATTGCGCGACGGCTAATTCACCGGCTGTAAGACCCGGGGCAACGAACGGGCTGCCGGTCGGGCTGGGCACTGGACTCGCGGTCGGAGAAGCTATTGGAATCAAGCTCGCGCCGGTAAAGAGTGAAATAGATCCAGACGACTCGGTCGTGATGCTCGGCGATAGTTGATAGAAAACCTCGCTTGAACCATCGGTATTGCCGCCACCAAGTTCTCCGGTGAAGTTAAATACGATTCGCGCGCGCGAGTTGCTGGTCAGCCCACGCAGACCGGCAAAGGTCTGAATACCTGTAAGACGCGTAAACGGTCCGGTCGATGAGACCGGTAGCGGCGTCAGAAAGAGCTGCTCTGGCCGAATACTCTGCCCGGTAGGCAGAGGATTCAACCCGGTGCTGTCCTGATCAGCCGACGGGAAAGTCCCGTCGGTCTTAAAATTCAACGCTGAGGTGAACACCACCGATTTTGGGCTTAGCGCACCGTCATAATCAGTGAAGGTTGGAAAATGGAATATGTCGAGACCCGACACCGCACGCGGTCCAACCTGAGCAAAGGTATCAGTCGAAGCATTGTAAACAAAAGGGGCGGCAATGGTGGATCCTACTGCGTTCGCTTTGGGATCGGTTGCGGTAGAATCAAAGCCAATAAAGTTCCCATCACGGCTCAGGCGGCGCCCAAAGCCAAAGATCGTAGCAGTCGCCCCGGTCGACGTATCGTTCTTCGTCCTGGTGACCTGGCGCAAGCCAGCGCCATCCTTAAGATAGATTTCAGCATTCCCGTCGTCATTGTTCGCCGTTAGATTTGCGTTGGAAATAAAAGCGAGCACTGAGCCATTGCTGGAAAGGCACGGATTCGAACTGAAGATAGGGTTGTTGATTGAAGCGGTCTTGGTATTAGTTATCTGAGTAAAGCTCGAACCCACCACGTTATAAAGAAAGACTTCAGGATTCGGAATTGCGCCTGTATCGACATTGCCGCCCGGCACGATATCTCGGGTTGAGATAAACGCAATGATCTTTCCGTCATCACTTATGCTCGCTTCGCGATTATCGTCGGCGACTCGCGGGTCGTTGGTGGTTGACCCGGCGACCGGCGGAGCGCTGGCCGGGGTATTTGTCGCCCGATTGAACGTTCCAGTCGTCAGATCTATTGGTCCAACTTCCGCCCCGCTGGACAGGTCGGCGGTGTCGGCGACGATGAACTGATAGGTCCAGATCTCCTGATTCATATCCGTGGCAATCGTGCCGCCCGGATTTGTGCCGTCGAAGCTCGCTGGAGTAACGGGCGCGTTCGAACTGAATACGATTGTGTAGGTGCGTTGGCCGGAAACCAGGGCCGGCTCCAGGCTGATCATCGGACGGTTGTTGCTGATTTCAATGGCGACATTGCTCAAAGCGATCGGCGTCGCCGTGGGACTCGGGGTCGGTGAGGGGCTGACCGACGGACTTGGGCTTGGGCTCGGCGTTGGCGAAGGACTGCCGGGAGGATTTGGCACGCTCCTGGTATCGGTGAGTTGGAAAATCCTCCGTTGCGCATAGTCATACAGGAATATCTCGCGATTACCGTCCTGATTGTTGCGGGTGGGAGTCTTCTCAGTTGCGATGTCGCCGTTTGATTCAACGACCACAAAACGTCCGTTGGCCGAGGTATCCCCCGCAAAAGAATCGCCAGCCGAATGCGTTACCTGGGCGACGAAAGGATCAGAGGTGGAGTTGGCCGGCGACTGCGCCGAAGTAAGCGCGCCGGCGATTAACATACACGCCGCCGCGGCGCATAAAAAAGCGATAACCAGTCTTATCATTAAGAATATGAACGAACGATCAAAGTTCTCACTGGGGCCAACTGGATTTTGGTGACAGACCAGCCGCAGCGACTACCTCTAATATTAAGCAGTCAGGCCGCACATTGTAAGCGTTGGGCCGCCGTAACCGCAAGCTGCCAATCCGCTTAGTTTCCAGCTACCAGCCCCGGGTTGCTCAGATATCCAGCGGTTTTCAGAGTCCTGATGATCTACGCTGAGAGGGCGAGCTCTGTTTGTAGCGCGCCGAGGCCGGAAATCAGTCGAACTTGAGAACCCAATCGGAAAAAATGCGGCGGCATCCCCAGGGGGAAAATGTCTATTGGCAAATTTTCATTGCGTTTCCGCCTTGGCCTGGTTGAAAATGCTTGCCAGGCTTAGTCGTCGGCTCCGGCGGCGCGGTTTGCGCGGCTGGTATGCGTACTCAGTCTCTGTTAGCAGCAAAGCGGATCCGGCGATCACATCGAAAAGAAACGAGTTGCAGCCCTTTGCGTGATAGGCGTGATAGGATTGGGCGACGAGCAGTATTTGACGGATCGGCGAACCGCATGACGCAAAAAATACTGAGCGCCGTTGTTGCATCGGTCGCGCTCCTCAGCGTGCAGGCCCCGTCGCGCGCGTACACCCTGCAGTACCGTGACGGCGCAGGCATCGTTGCGCGGCGCTGGCTCACCCGGCCGATCATCGTTGCCTTCTCGAGTTCGCTCAGTTCGCCACCCGCGAACATCAAAACCGGAAGCGATGTGATCGGAGCCGCGCGCCGCGCCCTGGAAAGCTGGGCGAGCATTGCTGATATTCAGTTCCTGGAAACCAGATCAACCGCGCAAACCATTAGCCCGCAGACTGGCGGAGATCGGATCAATTTGATCACGGTTTCAGCCGAGAATGCGGCCCAGTTTGGCTCGTCTGAAAGTCCTGGCCGCACGCGAGTCTTCTCAGATTCCGGCGGTGCGATTATCGAAGCTGACATTGCCCTGAATCCGAACGAACTTTTCTCGAGCGATGGCACGCCGGGCACCTATGATCTCGAATCGACGTTTGCGCACGAGGTCGGACACCTTCTCGGGCTCGAACACTCTGCTGTCATCGGCGCCACCATGCAACCGCGCCAGGCGCGAAACGGTTTATATCGTCTGCCAGCCTTTGCCCAACGCACGTTGTCGGAAGACGATGCTGCCGGCGCGCGAGTTCTTTACGGATCGCAGGCGGGTACGGGTTCGATCTCCGGCAGGTTAATCGCTACTGCCGTTGCGGGCTCATCGAAACCGATCTTTGGCGGACAGGTGTTTGCGGAAGATGCTTTGACGGGAAGATTGATCGCGGGCAGTGTCACCCTGGCCTCGGGAGAATATCGCATCGACGCTCTCGCGCCCGGCAAGTACCGTTTGATCGGACAAAGCCTGGATGGTCCGGTCGCCGCGGCGGACATTGCAGCCGCGGGAGGATCGTACTCAGGCCTGCTGGAAACGCTGCCGCCATTTCGGAGTATCGTTCGCGCAGGTCCGTCACCGTATCGATCGATTGCGGTCACTTCCGACACGGCGACATCGATTGGCTTCTTTGTATCAACAACTCCGGCGCCGACCGTCAAGCCACGGCTAATCGGAATGAATGGAGAGCTATCGACCAGCGTCCTGCCTGTGGCAGCCGGCGGCACGTTTACGATTTATGTGGCGGGAGAGGGGCTGGACCAGATTCCCTCGAGCGGAATCTCGATTAGTTCGCCCTTCATAACTGTTAACCAGTCCACCGTGGCTGACGAGCAGTTCGACACGCCTTACCCGGTCATCAGCTTCGAAATTACTGTAGACCCGTACGCGCCGCCGGGAGAGTACAGCATCCGTTTGCAGTCTGGTGATGGCGAAATTGTTTATCTCGCCGGCGCGCTAACAATCGAACCTTAATGACTCTTAGACAGGCAGGAGTTTTAGTGGCTCAACTGTCAAAATCCTGGTCGGGATCGCCTTCCTGGATGGCAGCTCTTTGAAACTGATTTTTTCTGAGATGGGCTTGCCTTATCCTGAGGCCGGCGTTAACATGCAGCCGTCTAAACGTTTGATTCATAAAGTGGGATCGGCCCGGGGCTTTATCTGTGACCTTCATTCGAAGAGCTTAGCTAACGCCGGAGGTTAATTATGGCTGACTTTCTGCTGTCCATTGTAGGTTTGGCCGCTCTGGGTGGTGCGATTTTTGAGTTTTACCGGTTCGTCACCGACAGCAACCCGAGCGGGGGGCACATGAACGGCTGGATTGCGCTAGTGCTGGCCGTCGTCTTCTGCGCCTGCGCCCTGTTGTTGTTCCTGCGCCACGTGAATAAGGAAGAGGAAATTCACATTACCCAGTAGAAGGACTGCAAGTATCACTGCGCGACCGGATGATTGCTTGCGACAGACTTGTAGAAACTAAACGTACTTGTCGCCGGCATGCGCTTCACGGCTCACGATCGGCGACAAAGGCATTACAAAGCGACGCCGTTTGCGTCTGCGGCAATCGCCCGCGCAAACGGCGGTTTTTGTTTTTCAAACTTCGGACTTGGAGTTGCAGCGTCCTTTTTGATCCTAACACGGGAGTAGCTGATGACTTTGGCTTTGCTTTTTTTAATCCAGGGTGCCGACCAGACTGAAACTACATTCAATGAACCGTCTTATTTCTTTCCGGTGATTTTAGGCTCGTTGGTTTTTGGGGCTATCCTTTGGCTGGTGGCCTCAGTGCTTGGATTCGCGCGGGCCCGAGCTTTCGGAGCGTCGGCACGATGGTTTTCTTTTGCAGCCGTGTGCCTGCTGCTCTTTCACCTGCAGTTTCTGTTGCTGGCCTTCGGCTTAATTATTAAAGATTTTAGGACAGTCTTTGCGATTCTCACCTTCTTTAATGTCTTTGTGGTGGTGGGCGCGGTTTGCGCCATCATGGGATTTGTGCGGTTGACCAATCCGCGCTGACTAGTGGCACAGACTATATAGTCTGTGGATCCGCGTACAACATCACAGACTAAAGTCTGTGCCACTGAATCGGTTTTCATGTCCAGGAAACAATTGCTGCTCGCCGTGTCCGCGCTGATTGCGGGCGCGGCGGTTTTGTTTGCAATTTCAAGCTGGCGCGGCAGCGGCCGTCGCGGCCGTCCCGCGTTTGCGAAGGCAGATGGATCCAGGTTCGTCATCGACGGCAAGCCGTTTCGTTTCGTGGGTGCGAATGTGGCCGTGATGTATCGCGACGAAGATCGCGCGCGGATGCCCGAGACTTTGCAGCAGGCTGCCCGCTTAGGCATCAAAGTCATGCGCGTGTGGGCGACGGGCGAAGGCGGGCCGAATGATGTCAAGCCCATCGCGGACATTAACGACTGGCCACGGACACATTATTTTCGGCTCAAGCCAGGCGAATGGAACGAAGATCAGTTTGTTTTTCTCGATCGCGTGATTGCGGAAGCCGCGCGCAACAGACTGCGCGTGCAACTCTGTCTGACAAATTGGTGGCGCGACACCGGCGGCGTCACACAATACCTGCGATGGGCCGGCATCGACGGCGCCGATGACGACAAGTACCCGTACGGTATCAACAAGGAAAAGGCGATGCTGTTCTATTCGAACGAGACTGCCCGACGCCTGTATCGCGAACATGTCGAAAAAATTGTTACCCGGCGCAACAGCATAACCGGCGTGGTGTACCGCGATGATCCGGCTATTTTCGGTTACGAGCTGATGAACGAAGCTCAGTGCCTGACTGGACATTGGTCTGAGCGCCGGGCATGGTTCGCTGAAATGAGCACGTATCTGAAATCACTCGATCCAGATCATTCGATCACGCCGGGTGATTGGGGCTATCGCTCGGCGGCCGAACGGCGCGAGTGGCTGGCCGATCATGCGCTGCCGAACATCGATTACTGCGACGTGCACATTTATCCCCGCGACGATACGGATAGTTTCGTCGATTCACCGAAAGCATTGGGAGAGTTCATACAGAATCGCGTGGCCGCTGGTGTATCGCTTGGAAAGCCGCTGGTCCTGGGCGAGTTCGGAATGTCAGGCCAGGGCTATAAAGGACTGTCTTCAGTGGATTGGTATCGGACCTATTTCGACAACGCAGCCCGCGAAGGCGCGGCGGGGGCGATGTTCTGGATTCTTACCCCTGACCCGCAAAGAGGCTATGGCGTGACCTGGTCAATCCCGCGCGACGGAGCTCTGCTGGCCGAGCTTAACGGCGGCGCACACCTGTTCGCTTCGCTGGTCAATGCTTCGCCGCCACCGGCCACGGTCGACGCTGGGCAACACCTGGTGCCGCGTCGATTCGCGTTCGCGCGAGACGTGAACGACAAGGCAATACAACCTCAAACTATCTATCAACCCGATGGGACTATCTTGTACCGCGTCTCGCCGAATATGGTCGCGCGGGGTGGCTTTGAAAAACTTGGCGGCGGCGACGGATATATCTGGGGCGCCGGCGCCGGCTACTTCGAATACGTCGTACCCGGACGCAAGGACTACCGCCGCGTGGGAAAAATTATCGTGCGCGCTCACATCCAACCAATGGTGCCGTACGAGGCGCAGCCGTCCCTGATTCAAACGCGCGTCACCCTGTTTGTGAACGGAACCGATTGCGGCTGGCGGCAGGTGCCGGTCGAAGATCCAAAGACGCCCTTGATTCAGGAGTGGCAAGTCACTTCAATTTCAGCGCGCTTGCGGGTAGCGCGAGGTAAGCCTTTCACAGTTCGCTTTGCGGTCGTGCCAGACTCAGATTGGATCTATGGAATCAACATCTCAAACTGGCCGGAAGGCTACCAGTCTCACGATGCCGCGCCGGTGGAAGTTGAAATCAAATGATTCGAAATTTGGTTTTCTTTGCGCCATAAGTTTTTCCTGGAGCCTTTGGGTGATCTGAAGCTCACCCGCGATTAGTTTCACGCGAAGTTGCGAACAGGCTCGAAGGGTGCAAAGAAAATGCAGAATGAAGATTTGATTGATTTATCGACGATGTTCGAGTAATTTCTGTCAGCTCGTTAGGGGAAGTTGCTTACGCAATTCTCTTTTTAGTGTCCAAGCCAGCCTTCAATTTGGATCGCCTTCCTTTCGAGCTACTACCTACTTCAGGAAACGAGGATTCGCTGTGAACAACATCCACGCTGCTCAAGTCTCTACTTCTCGCTCCGGCTTTGAGTTGTTCTTGATCAGCCTGCTGATTCTTTTTCTCGAACTGGCCGGCATTCGTTGGTTCCCTGCGCATGCTCTGCACCTGACATTTTTCACTAATGTGGTTCTGTTGGCCTCATTTCTGGGAATGTCAGTCGGCTGCCTGGCCGCGAATCGTCGCCGCAACTATTTGACCTGGACACCGGTCTTTCTCGTCATAGCCATGGCCGCCGCGCACATCGTTGAAATCACCAGCGGATCGTTTGTGAAGTGGGACGAAGGCCGCCCTTCGCCGCAGGTAGTTTTCTTTGGCGTGGCTACGCATACGCCGGACATCTTTCGTTACCCGATACCCGTCGAGGTCCTGTGTGGATTCTTTTTCATAGTTATCGCGATGGCGATGATTGGGCCGGGACAGGAACTTGGACGGGCGCTGAATCTCTGGCCCAATCGCGTACAGGCCTATACCATCAACATCGCCGGCAGCATCGTCGGGATCGTATTATTCGCGGCCTGTTCGTACCTGCAACTGTCGCCGATTTGGTGGTTCGGATTCGTAGCGCTGTGCCTGGGTTACTTTTATTTCATCTCGCCGCGCCGTCGCCTGCGCACAAAGCTTTACGTGCTGGCCCCGGTGATGGGCGTGTTGTTGTTGCTCGTCGTTGGCCTGGCTTCCTATACGCTGATACACAATGATTTTGAGGGGCAGAAGGAAGCGCGTCAGATCTGGTCGCCGTACTATCGCATCGATTACAAGCCGTACGATCTGTCACTGTCGGTGAACCTCATCTTCCATCAGTCAATGGTTTCGCGCAGTGACAGGTACGCAGCTTACGCGCTGCCGCACATGCTCAATCGCGATGCCGGCCGGCCGCCTTTTAAAAACGTAATGATCATTGGCGCGGGTTCGGGAAATGACGTCAGCCGCGCTTTGCAGTGGGGCGCCGAACATGTGGACGCAGTCGAGATCGATCCGGCCATTTATCGTCTGGGCACGCAGTATCACCCGGATCATCCTTATCAGGATCCGCGGGTTGAAATTCATAACGATGACGGCCGCAACTTTCTGCGCGCGACCGATCGGAAATACGATTTAATCATTTATGCCCTGGTCGATTCACTGGTGCTGCACAGCGGCTACAGCAACATTCGTCTCGAGAGTTACCTCTTCACGCAGCAGACATTTGCGGATGTAAAGCGGCATTTGAAGCCCGACGGTACGTTTGTCGTCTACAACTATTTCCGACAGGGGTGGCTGATTTCACGCTTGCAGAAAAGTTTGGACGAGGTCTTCGGCGCCGGTAATCCGCTATGCATTACTCTGCCTTACCGCAAGGTAGTCGAGCCTGAAGAAAACACCGCGGGCGACTTTACGATTTTCTTTTCCGGAGACACCAACAAACTGCGCCAGGCTTTCACCCAGCAGCAGGAATATTTTTTGCGCAACGATCAAGCGCCATCGCCAACTTCACCCAACGGTTTTCAGCAACCGGCTGCTGATGAACGGCAGCGCTTTGATCAGGCTTCCGAAACAGACCAGCAAAAATCTCAATGGCAGAGGTTTGCGACGGCGACTGTGGTTCAGCCGCAAGGCGCGCTGCCGCCGGCGACTGACGACTGGCCCTTTTTCTATCTGAGAAAGCCGATGATGCCGGCGTTAAGCCTGCGCGGAATTCTGATCATGGCCGGGCTGGCGCTGCTGCTGATCTTCGTGTTCGTACCACGGCGCGGCGGAGAGGATGGCGCGCCGAACAGAGCGCGTTCCCGGCGACTCAACCTGCAAATCTTTTTTCTTGGCGCCGGTTTCATGCTGATTGAAACGAAAGCGGTAGTCACCATGGCGCTTTTATTCGGCAGCACGTGGGTCGTTAACTCGGTCGTCTTCTTCGCGGTTCTGGTGATGATCCTGATCGCCAATATCTGGACGCTTAAGACAAACGTGACGAAGCTGTGGCCCTACTATGCCGGCCTGTTCGTGACCCTGGCGCTCAACACGATTGTCCCGCTGGATTTCTTTTTGGGGATGAATCGGACTCTTCAGGTGACTGGATCTTGTCTGCTGGTGTTTGCTCCGGTCTTGTTTGCCGGCGTGATCTTCGCCGCCAGTTTCAAGCGCACCGCCGAGGCCGATCGCGCCTTTGGCTTTAACATCGCCGGCGCGATGCTGGGTGGACTGGCTGAGAACATGTCGATGCTGCTGGGATTTCAGTACGTGGTGGTGGTCGCGATTCTTTTTTACGCGCTTTCGGCGGCGGGGTTTTTTAAATCAGGAAGCAGAGAACGTGTAATCCAGGGCGCAGCGGCAGTCCCGGAAACGCAATAGGAACGGATCGCGGACATCCTGTCCGCCAGCGGGCGAAGCCCTCTCCGACCTGGGAGAACAATCGCAGGGATGCTTCGCGCTGTGCGCTCAGGGCGGACAGGATGTCCGCGATCCGCGCGAGAAAACCAAAGGCGCAAAGCCATTACTTAACACCGTAAAGCTTGCTCGCATTGTCATGCAGCACCATCCGCGCCAACTCGATGGCGCGCCCGCGGGAAATCTCGCCATCGTTCATCATTCCGGCTAGGGCCAAAGCGAGCGCCTGGCGAGCGGTGGTGTTTGAGAGCCACGCTACTTCACCCCAATCGACCTCCGGTCCGAAGGAAAATGCGTCGGTGCCGAACAGGATCTTGTCGGGATAGGATTCGAGCCAGTTACGCAGCGTCTCGCTCAACTCACGCGGATACGTGAAGAAGGTTTGCGCCGAGAAGTCTGCATAGACATTCGGCTTGCTCATCAGTGAACCCATCTCTTTGGTGAACGGATAACCACCATGGACAACGACGAAGTTCGTCTTGCGCAGGGCCGGATTGTTGAAGACAGCTTCGAGCAGCAGAGGGTTGCTGCCGCTTTGACGATAGAAACCGCCGACGCCTGAGATGCAGTGGATGTGGACCGCCATGCCCAGGCGGCCTGCCTCGCGCGCGATGTAATAGAAAAGAAAATCCTGTAGGGCTTTATAGCCTAACGCCGGCGGTTCACCGCCTCTCACGAAGCGCGCATAAATCGTGCGGGCTTTCGCTTCATCGGGATCGTCAAAATCGAGCTTGCGTAAGTACGCGGCTTCGAATTTAATTGCCACCGCGCCGTTTCGCTTTTGCCGTTCGAGTGTCGGTGTCACGACGCTTTTCAGAAACGCATCGAGCGATAGCGGCAGAGGATTGGCTCCCAATTCCTTAAGGTAACGTTTCAGCAGGCGTTCTTCACCCGGAAAGAAACCGTGATAGTCAGGATTGGATCGCCTGGCGGCTTCGTTGTTGAGCGGAAAGATTAGCGCGTCATCAAACGCCACCCAGCGAAAGCGCGGCGCGGACAATCCACGTCCCATCGCTACGCGGTTGGCGAACATGGTTTCGATGTTGAGTTGATCAAGCACCCACGCGGGAAGCGAATCGCCGCGTTCGCTGATGATGCGCTGCTTGGCTTTCATCAGCTCGGCAACGTGTGCTGCGCTCATGTCCTGATGGTTATAGCCGTACAGCTCATGCCAGGCGCGGATAAATTCCGCGTTCGACGGACTGAGGCGGACCGGCAGAGGGAAAGGCACGATGGCGTCCAACGGCAGCGCATCGAATTCATCGTCGGGCTTCTCGCCCGCAGCAACGTATTTCAGCGGATGCGCGTGATTGTCGATAGCTTTGATTTTGGAAATCTCGTTGAGGAGATCGGCATCCGCGCGCGTCTGCGCCTTAATGTTGGCAGATAAGAAACAAACACAGGCGAGCAGGAAGAAACGAATAATTTTGCCCATAAACATTAGTCTCCTTGGACGTTCCGGCTCGCGGACATCCTGTCCGCATGAGTGCGGAGCGGGAACCTCTTCAAATATGATCCTTCCAGCAAAGTCGGAGCGGGCTTCGGCGCTGGCGAACAGGATGTCCGCGATCCTTATGCTATTTACACGCACCCTGATCTTTTCCGGCATCGACTCGCTTGATTCGCCCGTCAATCTTCGGAGCAATTGCCGGTACCGAAGCAATCGCCTTCAACAAGATATCCGACTCGATGGGCGCCTGTTCAGGCCGGACCAGAAACGTGGCGCCGCGAAACATGTCATAACCATCCCCGGCTTCCACCGCCAGGTACGTCGTTGTCGCCAGAGTATACGTACGTCGTTCGTCGAGTGGTTTCCCATTGATCGTAATACTTGTGATTCGCCGGCCGGGCGGCCGGCTGGCGTCGAACGTATAACGAATACCGGAGACCTGCGCAAAGCGCCCCGGTTGTATTTCTTCGGCCGCGGTCGACACGCCGTTTTCAATGGCCGCCCGAATGATAGCGCCAGTGACCTGTAGTTTCACCACGCGATTATTGAACGGCAAGATGGAAAGCACGTCGCGCTTTGTTAGAATTCCGGACTTGATAATCGTATCCGCGCGGATCGAACCGCCATTAACCAGACCGACATCAGCGTCCATGGCCCGACGGAAGGTATCGGCTATGAAACCCGCCATGTTTGTTTCCTCCGAGCGCACGTCGGCACTCTTCACGTCCAACTCGACGGCAGTGCGACCTACTGGAACTGCCAGGCTCTTCATTAGCGGGCCATACTTGCTGTCAAGCGGGGCGAAAGCCGGATCGTTCTGAACCTTGTCGGTCACGGGAATAATTTCCCAGTCGATGCTCTCCAGTTTGCCGGTGGATTTTGAAATATTCAGATCGACGCGGCCCAATTCGCGCGCGTCTGCGTCCATTTTGAAAATTGGCGCGTGACTGGACATTGATTCCAGCAAGGTGTGCTCATGGCCGCCGATGACTACGTCCACCCCTGAGCAACGCGCAAACTTCTTGTCGTCGCCTATTGTCTGATGCGTCAGGGCCACGATTACCTGTGCTCCGGCGGCGTGGATTTTCGGAATCAAGCGCGCGGCGGTGACGCAGGGATCCTGAATGTCCACATCCGGACCGGGACGGGACGTAAGTAATGTTTCCTGGAGGACAATGCCGAAGATAGCAACCTTCACTCCCTCGAAATCGCGCACGACGAACTCCGGCGTGTCGGCAAATGTCCTGCCGGTCCTTTTGTCGATCACATTGGCCGCCAGCCACTTGAAGTGCGACTCGCGCATGCGTTCGCGCAACACATCCGGTCCGAAGTCGAACTCATGGTTCCCGAAAGTGGCATAATCCAGGCCGCTCGCGTTCCAAGCGTCAATCATCTGTCTTCCCTGATAGGTGTTGGACTCGACCGAGGGCGAAATTGTATCGCCGGCCAACAAATATAGAGCGTGCGGCGACTCGCTCATGATCTGTTTTCGCAGGGTCAGGACGCGGGCTAGTCCGCCGCGCGTGCCGCCATCAACCGGAGCGAACTGATAGACGTCGTTTACCTGCAAGAGTGTCACGCGAACCGGACATTCGCGTTGCTGCTGAGCTGACGCCAGGCTGATCAGATTGAATTCAAGGGCCGGCGCGGTCAGAGCGGGAATGGTGGCGAGCAATACGGAAAAGACAAGCGCTATTCGCCGCGGGAATACGCGTTTAGGAATCATGATCGATGCCTTTCAGATCTTGGGCTGCGATTAGACCAGAACGTGTTGGATCAAAACGATTGGATTATACTTGAGCGGAAGTAAATGTCCGACAAACTTTAGCTCGTCGCGTTCAGGTGTAGAACCGGCCGCCGCTCGCTTAGTAGCAGGCAGTGTCCCGACTCTAAATAGAACGCAGTTTTTATCATGACTTTCAACGAAACAGTCTTCGTCACCGGGTTCCCGGGATTTATCGCCGGTCGCTTAGTCAGGCGCCTGGCGGCGGAAGATGCGCGGTTTATTCTGCTGGTACATCCGTTATTTCTTGCGACGGCCGCGGAAGAGTTGGCGCAGATCGCGGGCGAGATCCGCGTTGGCCCGGATAATTTTCGAGTGGTCGAGGGCGACATAACCAGGCCGGATCTGGGGCTCTCGACGAGCGAATTGGAACGGGCGCGCCAGGAAACGACAACCATCTTTCATTTGGCCGCGATCTATGACCTGGCGGTCGCTTGCGATGTTGCGTCACACGTCAACGTCGAAGGCACGCTGAACGTCAACTTGTTTGCGAAGTCGGTTAAGAACCTCCGGCGGTATCATTACATCTCGACCTGCTACGTTGCCGGGAAGCGCGAAGGCCTGATTATGGAAAGCGAACTGCATCATGACACAGGCTTTCGCAATCACTATGAAGAGACGAAATACCTGGCTGAGCTGGAAGTTGAGGCGTTGAAATCAGAACTGCCGATCACGATTCATCGTCCCGCAGTAGTCTGCGGTGACTCAGTAACCGGAGAGACGGCAAAGTATGACGGCATCTATTATTTGATTCATTACCTGCGCAGATGGCCCGCGGGGTTGACGCTGCTGAACATTGGGAATAGCGAGGTGCGTCTGAATCTGGTGCCCATTGATTTTGTAATCGACGCGATGGTCGCGCTGGCCAAAGACGACCGTGCGATTGGGGCGACGGTCCAGCTTGCCGATCCTGCGCCCTTAACGACGCATCAATTATTTGACGAGATTTCGAAGGCGATAGGCGGACGCGATTCGTTTGCTACGGTCCCGGCGGGAATAGTCTATCCCGTGCTCAGGCTGCCATTGGCGCCGAAGCTGACCGGGCTGCCGCACTCGGCCGTGCCTTACTTTTTTCTCGAGCAAACCTACGACACAACCGTCGCCCGCGAATTGCTGGAGCCTCACGGCATTCGTTGCCCGAGCTTTCCGGAATATGTGGGAGCGTTGGTGAATTTTGTGGCGGAGCATCCGCGGCTGGGCTGAGTTGGCGAATAGGACTTATGACCTGTTTGTCCTACGTGCCGCCACTAAGGTCCCAGTCGTTCGATCGACCAACTGCCATCTTCTTCAAGCCGATACCTCAGCCGATCATGCAAACGGTTTTCCCGTCCCTGCCAGAACTCCATCGAGTTTGGCCTCAGGCGATATCCGCCCCAATGCTCCGGTCTGGGAACGTCTTCGCCAAAGCGTTTTTGCAGTTCGGCAAACCGGGCTTCCAGAGTTTCACGATTATTGACGACCTCGCTCTGGTCCGAAGCCCACGCTCCCAGCCGGCTTCCCAGGGGCCGGCTCAGGAAATACTCTTCCGACTCTGCAGCAGAAATCTTCTCAATATCGCCTTCGATGCGTACCTGCCGCCAAAGTTCGGACCAATAAAAGAGCAAGCACGCGCGCGGGTTCTCGCTCAACTCTTTACCTTTGCGGCTGTGATAGTTGGTGTAAAAGACAAAACCGCGATCGTCAAAACTTTTGAGCAGGACAATGCGCGTCGACGGCTGGCCATCTTTGCTCGCCGTGGCCAGCGTCATCGAGGTCGCATCCTGCTCTGACACGCCGTGCGCGCGCACTTCATCAAACCACGTCTGGAATTGCCGGATCGGATTCGCGTCGATGTTGTCTTTGGTTAGCGCGGAGAGTTTAACGGTCATGGAGAATTCTTAACTTGGATCAGCTTCCACGAGAACACGTATTGCTTACGATCTTTGCGCCTTGGCGCCTTTGCTCGTGAGTTCACCGGTTGAAAGACATATTCACGCCAAGGCGCCAAGGCGCAAAGAAAACAATAGCCTTTTGTTACGAAGCCCCTTCAGCTTCTTCCTTTTTCTTGGTCCACATGCCGCAGATCTGCTGGGCTTCGGCAAACGTCAGGTTGTCATAGATGTCCGCGTCATTCTTAATCACGCCGTTTTCCAGTTCGCATACTTGCCAGTCCGGCGCTTCCGGATCAGTGCCCGCGGCGCCCGGAGCCACGCGGATTTCATAAGATACATCATTGTTTTCTTCAGTCATTAAGTATCACCTTCGTTGATCGTAAGGTTCAATCGGCCAAGCGTTATGATTCAAGAGCACGTGATTATGACTTACTGAGTAACGAGTCGCAACCGTTTGCGATATCATCAGTCCTGCTCGAACTAACCAGGATGAAAACTCAAATTGAGAAAAGCCCTAAGGCCGACATTTTGCCCCTGGTCGCCATCGTCGGCCGGCCCAACGTCGGCAAGTCGACGCTGTTCAATCGACTGATCGGGGAGCGGCGTTCGATTGTCGGCGACGAGCCGGGCATTACCCGCGATCGTATTTACGGTGAAGCTAACTGGCGCACGAAGCGATTTGCGATTGTCGACACGGGTGGCATCGTGCCCGATGATGACGCGTTGATTCCCGCAAACATTCTGAAGCAGGCCGGCTTTGCCATTGACGCAGCGCAAGCGATCATTTGGGTAGTGGACGCACGAAAAGGAATCACACCACTCGACGAGGAACTGGCGCACCTGTTGCGCTCTACCGGGAAACGCGTATTGGTGGCCGCAAACAAAGCGGACGCCGTGAGTCTGGAAAGTGACGCGGGTGAATTTCACAGCTTTGGTTTTGCAGATGTGTTTGCGATTTCAGCCGAGCACGGAAACGGCATTGGCGAATTGTTGGATACTTTGGAGCCGGAACTCCAGGGCAGTAGTCCGAGTGTAAGGGAAGGCGGCAAGGCGGACGAGACGTTCGCGGCCCCGGAAAAAGAGCTGCGCCTGGCCATCGTGGGTCGCCCTAACGTTGGCAAATCCTCTTTGCTTAATCGTTTGCTCGGCGAAGAGAGGGCGATTGTCTCGCCGGTGGCCGGCACCACTCGCGATACGGTTGATACTTTGCTTGAGATCGAGGGCCAGAGTTTTCGCATCATTGATACGGCCGGCATTCGCCGCAAGGGCAAGACCGAAGCGATGGCGGAAAAGCTTTCGGTGGTAATGGCGCGCAAGAGTCTGGAGCGGGCGGACGTAGCGATCGTAGTGCTCGATGCCGAGCAGGGAATCGCCGCGCTGGACGCAGCCATCGCCGGTTATGCGGTCGAGGCGGGTTGTTCAATTATCCTGGTGCTGAACAAGTGGGACACGATCGAGAACAAAGACACACATACCGGCTCGGCTTTTGAACGCAAGGTGCGCGAACAGATGAAGTTTCTTAGTTGGGCGTCCGTAGTTACCATTTCGGCCCTGACCGGACAGCGCTTGCAGAGGCTCTTGCCTCTCGCCGTTGAGGCCAACAAGGCACGCAACGTGCGCATTTCGACTTCGCGCTTGAATGAATTCTTTGAGAGGGAGATCACTCAGGGGTCGGGCATTATGCCGGCCCGGCCGCATGGCGGCTCGCGCTTGCACGTGCAGTACATCACCCAGATAGGCATTCGTCCACCTACCTTCGTCGTTTTCACTGCGGGCGGCAAAGCCGGCCTGCATTTTTCGTTCGTGCGCCATCTCGAGAATCGGATGCGCGCCGAATTTGGTTTCCTGTCGACGCCGATCAGGTTTGTCGAACGGCATAAGTCGAAGCGGCGACGCTGAATTGGAATTGCAGAGAGAAATGGCTAAGGGACAAGGACGGTGGATGGAGGCAGAAAGACGATCCACGAAATCACACTAAATGACTCGAACCAGGGCCGTGTTTGCGTTATTTCGTGGATCGTCTTAGTTCCGCATCACCATCGCATACAGGTTTAACGCCTAACCCGTTTTTCCTCCTGACTAATGAGTGAGCAATCCATCGATTTCGAAATTCAAGCTCGTGACGGCGAGGCCCGCGCAGGAATCATGACCACGCTGAGAGGCGTGATTGAAACACCCGTGTTCATGCCGGTAGGCACCGCCGGTACGGTAAAGGGAATTCGCTTTGAAGAGCTTGAGTCGCCGGAACTCGACGCGCGGATCATTTTGGGTAATACCTATCATCTGTGGCTGCGGCCGGGAATCGAAACGATCAGGGCTTGCGGTGGGCTGCACAAATTCATCGGTTGGGAGCGGGCGATGCTGACGGATTCCGGCGGCTTCCAGGTTTGGAGCCTGGGCGCGTTGCGCAAAATCACGGAAGAAGGAACTGAGTTTCGTTCGCACATCGATGGCGCAAAGTGTTTTCTTTCGCCGGAGATTTCGATGGAAGTGCAAACCGCTCTGGGCGCCGAGATAGTGATGGTGTTTGATGAGTGCGCTCCGGGAGAAGCGAGTCAGGAAGAAGCGCGACGAAGTATGGAACTGACTCTGCGGTGGGGGAAACGTTCGAAGGAGGCTTTTGATGTAGCGCAAGTTACTAAATTGCGCGCTCTGGAATCGCAAGGTTCTGACACCGAAACGAGTGCGCAAGTTGCCAACTTGCGCTACAGACAAGCCCTGTTTGGCATTGTGCAGGGCGCATCGCATCTCGATCTGCGCCGGGAAAGTTTGGAACGCACAGTGGAAATAGGCTTTGATGGCTACGCGATGGGCGGGCTCAGTGTGGGCGAAGAAAAGCCCGTGATGCTGGAAGTGATCGAAGAAATCGCGCCTCGCCTACCGGTTGACAAACCGCGTTACTTGATGGGGGTGGGCACACCTGAAGATTTGATAGAAGCCGTAGCGCGGGGCGTAGATATGTTTGACTGTGTACTGCCGACGCGCAACGGCCGCAACGGGCAAGCCTTCACTTCGCAAGGCCGATTAAATATTAAGAACGGGCGTTATGTTAACGACCAACGGCCTCTGGACGAGGCCTGCGAGTGTTCAGTTTGCCGTCGCCATTCACGCGCCTTTATCAGGCACCTCTATCAATCCGGAGAGATGCTGGCCAGCATCCTTTTGACGCACCATAATCTGGCGTTCTTCCTTGACACCATGCGACGTGTCAGGCAAGCTATCCGTTCTGGCCAATTCGCGAAATTTCGGCGAGAGTACACTGAGCAACTAAGCTCGGGATTGGGATGAGTGCGAGCCTCGAATTGAGTCCGCTTCTCGCCCGCTACGGCGGGCATTACTAACAAACTAATAACTTTATGTCCTTATTTCTCTTTCAAGGTGGCGTTGGCGGGTTAGGCGGCGCCCTGGTGCCGATGCTGCTGATCTTCGGGGTCTTTTATCTTTTGCTGATTAGACCTCAACAGAAGAAACAGAGACAGTTGCAGGCGACAATTGCCGAGCTGAAAACAGGCGACAAGGTGATTACCACCGGCGGAGTTATCGGGACGATCACAGCCGTGCGTGACGCGAGTTTTTTCATCCGCAGCGCCGACAAGACGATCCTGGAGATTGCGCGCTCGGCCGTGGCCGGAGTCGACTCAGAAGAGAAACAATAGCATCAGCAAGTCCGACAAAATGAGTTTGTCCAACACGCGTTCATGAAGAAAAGGAACTTACTTCAGCGATCAATCATTATCGCGATCATTACTCTGGTCGGTCTTTACGTAGTCATTGGGCCTCACGGGCGCCGGCCGCACGGCCGGGACTTTACCCTGTCGGGTATCAGGGAGAATCTGGCTCAGAACATTCATCTCGGGTTAGATCTAAAGGGCGGATCGCATCTGGTCATGCGGGTGAAGGTCGAGGAATTTTTTAAGAAGCTTGCCGAAGAAAGCGCGATCGCTGCGCAAAATGCCGCCAAAGAAGCAGGCTTCGACGTAAAGGAAGCACACGCTGAAACTGCCGGAGGAAATTATCGAGTCGTCGTACAGGTGGGTGATGCGTCCAAGTTGCAGGAGCTGCGCGACGCGATTGAGAAGAAAGCTGATCTCAGCGATCGCGCGGGTTGGTCCTTTTCGTCTTCAGGAAACACTCTCACCTGGACTCTGACGGGGACGGCGCAGCGGACGCTGGCGGAATCTGCGACGGATCAGGCGATGAAGATCATCGATACTCGCATCAACGCTGTCGGCGTGACTGAGCCGACGCTGGCCCGCCACGGTGGACAGAACTCTCATGAGATCCTTTTGCAGATGCCCGGCATCCAGGATCCTGAGCGGCTCAAGCAGTTACTGAAAGGCCAGTCGCATCTCGAACTGGTTCACGTGATCAGTCCTCCAGCCACCCAGGGATCGGCCCAGACGTATGCGAGTGAGGCGGAAGCGATTGCCTCTCTCAACAGCGGCGGAAAAGTTCCGCCAAATCGCCGCGTGCTGCCTTACACCGAGCGTCCCGAACTGGCAGGTCAGGATGCAAATGCGAACAATGCACAGGCACCAAAGAAATGGGTCGTCGTAGAATCTCCGGCAATTATCGATGGCTCCCAACTACGGGGGGCAACCGCGAATCAATCCCGAGCCGGCGCCGATGAATACGAGATCGATTTTTCGCTGAAGCAAGTTGGTTCACAGAAATTCGGAGAGTGGACTGGCGCGAATATTAACGAATATATGGGCGTGGTGCTGGACGATCAAGTGAAGTCTATTGCGTTCATCAAGGGCCAGATTTTCGACCAGGGACAGATAACTGGCAGATTCTCAAAGCAGTCGGCTGACGATCTGGCGCTAACGCTACGTTCCGGCGCGCTGCCGGCGCCAATTGAATACCAGGAAGAGCGCACGGTCGGACCAAGCCTCGGCGCCGACTCGATTCGCTCCGGAGTTCGTGCTTCAATGCTTGGTTTGACGCTGGTCGTGCTCTTTATGCTGATCTACTACCGCGGATCGGGCATCAACGCAGTCATCGCTTTGTTGTTGAATATGATTCTGATGCTGGCCGGATTGATCATCTTTGGGGCCACCCTGACTTTGCCCGGTATTGCCGGCATAATCCTGACAATCGGTATGGCCGTGGACTCGAACGTGCTCATTTTCGAGCGCATCCGGGAAGAGATACGTTCAGGCAAGACCATACCGTCGTCGGTTGAGCAGGGTTTCGGTCACGCCTTTGTGACGATTATTGATACTCACGTGACGACCATCGTGTCGTCGCTGTTTCTTTATGCGTTCGGTGCCGGACCGATCCGCGGTTTCGCCGTAACGCTGGTGCTGGGATTGCTGGTTAACTTATTCTCGGCCGTTTACGTTTCGCGGACGATCTTCATTTGGCTCCTGAGTCGTAAAGGGAAGCGGGTCGAGTCCCTCAGCATTTGAAGGCTTTGAATCGCAACAGAGAAAGTACTGCAACCCGTCGATTGGCTGATTGCGGTTCACGATAACGAAGTTCATGCTTCAAATATTTCACGACATTAACATTGATTGGCTCGGTAAGCGCCGTTTCTTTATTGGCATCTCCATCGTTCTCATGCTGGCCGGCATGGGTACTGCTTTTTACCGCCACAAGTTTCATCCCAACGGTACGGAAGCCTTCAACCTGGGAGTCGATTTCAAAGGCGGGACCGTAATAACGGTGAGGTTCAAACAACCACCTCCCGCAGACTCGCTTCGCGCCGGGATCAATAAGGCCGGTATTAGAGATGCCGTTATTCAATCAGTATTGAATAAACCTGGTGAGTTTCTCGTCAAAGTGCCGCATCAGGGATTTGAGGAGTCCGAGACTGGTGAAAGTCAGGCCGGAGTAGACGCTGCTCGGTCAAAGATCAGACAGTCGCTCAATGCCTTCGGGGCCGAAGCCGAGGCGGCCAAGACTCTGGAAGAAGATTCCAAAGCAGCTTTTAAGATCGAAGGCACCGATGCCGTTGGACAAGTGGCGAGTAAGCAACTGCGGAATCAGGCGATCGCCGTTACGATTGCCGCCCTCGTCGGCATGCTGCTGTTCATTGCCTTTCGATTCGAATGGACCTATGGCGCGGCCGCGGTCATCGCCGTATTCCACACGGTGCTGGTGACGCTTGGACTGTTTGCGATTTTTCAGATTGAAATTAACCTGACTGTTATTGCCGCGCTCCTGACGCTGGTCGGTTTCGACGTCAATGACTCGATCGTCATATTCGATCGGATTCGTGAGAATCGAAAGCTCTACAGACGGATGAATCTCTATGATGTCACGAACCTGTCGATTAACCAGACCCTCTCGCGCACGGTGATTACTTCGGGTCTCGTGTTTCTTTCCGTCGTCGCGATGGTCCTCCTGGGCGGTGAAACGCTAAGACCGTTTTCACTGGCCTTGTTGATGGGCATTGTCTTTGGCACATACGACACGATTGCGGTGGCTGGCCCGATCATGGTGTGGTGGGAAAAGAAGATCGCGGCGGCCAACAAAGTCTCCGCGCCGAGTGCGCGCGAATCAAGTCTTAAAGCATCCCGCAGTGTCGCACGCGGCGAGCGATCCCGTGATGGTGTTGGAAAACCTTCGCAGGCGGCCTAGCCGGGAACCGACGCGTCCAGTATGGGGTCTAACCTACCGTGTTTGTTTTTCCGGCAGCGCACGCGGTTATCAGGCCCAAAGGTGCTGTTTCGCAATCGGATTTCTTCTTGACTTTGCGAGCACTTGCGGCATAGACTGCCAGACGTTGCTGGCCAATTAAATACGCTCGTTATCGTGCCTTGGCTTCAGAGGGTAGGATGCACGATGGTCTGTACGTTGAGGGGCCAGTTTCTTTGTGTCTCGCATAATTGGCTGGACGCAACATGATGGCGCGGTGAAGGCGCCAGGCCTTTCCGCGTTCCCCTTCTAGTTGTCAACAAGCAGATTTTGAGCGATGGGTTGATGGTCGCAATTTTGGACGATTAATTTGTAGTCTCCGACCCCTTTGGCACCGATTTGGGAGGACAGAAGGATGTTCGATAATCTGGTTGAGTCTGGTTCGCATTCGGAAGATATTAAGCGAAAGGGCTCGTTTCTCATCGGGTTTGGCATTGTCTACCTGGTCTTGATCGGCGTAGGCCTTGTGGTCGCGATCTTAATGGCGCCCGCGTATATCGATCAGCAAACTCTCGAGCTGACCGCCTTGATCGCTCCGGTCCCGGTTCCACAGCAACAACAAAAACAGGACGCACCAAAGCCTGAGAAGATGGACATCAGCAAGAATGTTGATGTGCGTAAAGAACTGATTGCTGACGTGACCCGAACGGATCTCGTACCTAAAGAGATCTCGGCTAAGGCGAGCGACATTCCTCCGGTGCGCAAAGGAGTCGTGACGATGCAGGGCAGTGGCAATTCGAACGCGATCGCGCCAATGGCGCCGGGGAACGGCACCGGTTCGATCGTTTCCAACGCTCCGGCGAAGGTGGACGTTAGAGATGAGCCGCCACCACCGCCGCCAAAGCCTACACCGCACGCAGCCATCTCCGGAGGCGTTCTAAACGGCAAGGCGGTTCACCTGGTCCAGCCGCCTTATCCGGCGATCGCGCGCAGCGCGCACGCTTCGGGGCAGGTGGTCGTGCAGGTGTTGATTGACGAAAATGGCAACGT
>WNFR01001132.1_pt1 | contig 35692 bp, 37 predicted proteins | sample 5400221 | NCBI WGS metagenome assembly WNFR01 (sample SAMN13153357, study PRJNA577476) | soil metagenome | isolation source: 40 cm soil under Madrone tree | place: USA:California | collected 2016-06-14 | reverse complement strand
TGAGGCAACTGCACTCGTCCAGGAAACGAGGGCTAAACTCGAGGCCAAGGTAGCCCGTGTTGAACAGGCCAAAGTGGATCCCGCTCAACAGACATCTGAGACAAAAAGGGATCTGGCTCAACTTAAAGGAAATCTCGCCCAACTTGACGCGGCCGTGAAAAGTGCTTCGCAAGTGGCAGTGGCACAAGTTAGCTATGGTCCTGTGCCAACATTTTTGCCGGCGACTTCAGCTTCGCCAGGTGCCAGCCCTACTCCTCATGCGGAACACGGCGGTGCGGTGGTAAGAGAGTTGATCAAGAACCTGCAGGACAAAGACTCTCAAGTGAGGCGCCGCAGTCGATCGCAGCTGGGACTGCTGGGACAGACGGCGGTAAAGCCATTGCTTAATGAAGTAGCGGGGCGGTTCGGTAAGAATACCGAAAACGATTATCGTGTGCGACTAGGTGTGGCTGAGGCGCTGTATCTAATGAGCCAGCCGATTGCGTTGGATCCTACCGACGCATACTGGGTCGTGAGCCTTCTGCGATCGAATGACCACGACACACGACGTGAAGTAGCGGAATTTCTGATGAACTTGGAAAAGGACGCATCGGTCATGAACTGCTTCGACGAACTGGAAAAGCTTTTCTATGAACTGTGCGGTTCTCCGAAAGACGGCGGGAACGCCGTCATTAACGCCGCCGTTATCGTCGGCACTTGTGCGCGGAATATTGCTCCTGACACGGCGAGCCGAGTACCTAGCATGTCTATGCCGCAACTGGCGCTACAGACCGCTAAGCTTTGGCGAAAAAATCTCACAGATTCAAAAATACCGGACTGGGGAAGCACCATCACAGCTCTTAACGAATTGATTCAACGCGCAGAAGTAGGTCAACAAAAAAACGCCGCGCTGACGCTGGTAGCACCGAAATGATTTAGCAGATCAAACAAACAAACCACAACCTTCCTCCAACTATGCCATCCACACTACCAGGAACTATCGACGTCATCGTCGATCTCAACCACGACAATGCAATCGACATGGCGAAGGCCGTCAGTGACGGAATCATCGCTGTCATACATAAAGCAAGCGAAAGCGCTTCCTTCAAAGACCCCGCATACATCAAACGCCGTACGGCGGCGCTGGATGCCGGACTGCTTTGGGGCGCCTACCATTTCTCCAGTGCCCGGGATGTAGGCGATCAGTTCGACAACTTTATGGCTGCGGCTAATTGGAAGAAACTCGCAGACGACTCGACTCTCCTTTGCCTCGATTTTGAACCGAGTAGCAGCGGGCCGGATATGTCCCTCGATCAAGCGCACGATTTCGTAACAAGAATAAAGAACGAAACGGGCAGGTGGCCTATGATTTACGGAAGCGGCCTTTTACGCGACTCGGTGCCGCACCATAGTACAGATGATATTCTGAAGAACTGCCCACTCTGGTATGCGCGCTACCGAGACCAGCCCATAGGAATTCCTGTTGATACCTGGCCCGATTTTACCCTTTGGCAATACACCGATGGAAACGTTGGTCCCCAGCCGCACATAGTAAACGGGATGGGCCGCACCGATCGCAATTGCTTTCGCGGAACCGTTGATCAATTACGCCAACAATGGCCCTTTGCTGACTTTCACAAAACCGCCCCCTCAAGCTAGCTGCTTGGTCTGGTTTACTATACCTTCAACGGTTATAACCGGCGATGCGTTACGGCGTGAGGGGCGCGGTAGGCAGCTGGCTAAACGCGCTCGCCGGAGTGTTTGCGGCGATCTTTGAAGGTGAGCTCGGCGATGCCGGACTTGTCGAGGTCGCCGAGGCCTTCGGCGATCATGCGGTCATATTGCTCCTTGGTCGCGCGCGCCAGGGGTAAATCGATGCCGATATTGCGCGCGAGTTCGAGAGCGATCCCGCTGTCTTTGGCCGCGTGCGCGGCAGAGAAAAAACAACTGTGCTCGCGGTTTTGCATGTCTTCGCCATCCGTTTCGAGGACGCGCGAGTTCGCGCCAGTCTGCGAGAAAACTTCGCGTAGCATGTTGAGGTCGAGACCGAGCGCCCCACCAAGTCCAAGGCCTTCGGCAAGGCCTGCGGTGTTGATGTTCATCACCATGTTTACCAGTGCTTTCACTTTCGCTGCTTCACCAGCTTTTCCGATGAAGCGAATCTGAGCAGCCAGCTCTTTGAGAATGGGTTCGGCTTTTCGGAACGCTTGTTCTCTTCCGCCACACATCAAATAGAGCTTGCCTTGTCGCGCCTGCGTAATACTGGAGGCCATGCATGCTTCGAGTGATTGCGCGCCGTCTTTCTCGGCCAGTTTCTCGATCTCGACGTGGACTTGGGGAGAGATCGTTGCGCAGTTCACGAACAATTTTCCACGCGCGTTGACGAGCAAATTGTCACCCGGTCGGGCAAAGACTTGAAGCATTGCATTATCGTCAGTCACTACGGTGAAGATCACGTCTGACTCTGCGGTAACTTCCGACAAATGCTGTGCGGCGGCGCAGGCAAGCTCCGAGGCGAGCGCGGTCGCAGTCGCGCGATTCGTGTCGTAAACCGCGGTGACGTGAAAACCACGGTCCCTCAAGCGGCGCGCCATGTTCGCGCCCATTCGGCCCACTCCAACAAATCCGATATTCATGACGGTTGAATGACGAATGACGAATGTCGAATGTCGAAGCAATGACGAAATCCGAATGACAAAACGCAATGTTCGAAGCGACAATTTGTCATTTGAGTAATTCGTGCTTCGTCATGAAGGCGGCATGTCGGAGCATCAAACCTTTCCTGCGAAAAACGGATTGTGCTGTTTCTCCTCGCCGACTGTTGTCATTGGGCCGTGTCCGGGGCAGATGATGGTTTCGTCAGGCAACGTGAGGATTTTCTCGAGATTATTTCGTAACGCGTCGCGGTACGACAGGTTGCCCCCACCCATCGACGATGCGAAGAGCGAATCGCCCACGACGGCGATGGGACGCGCCAGACCGATCACAACGTACGTCATTCCGCCAGGAGAATGGCCCCATGTTAGGCGCGTATCGATTTTCAAGTTTCCAAGCCCGAAGTGTTTTCCTTCTTCGACCGGCTCTGCACCCGGGACTGGTTCGCGCGCCGGAGTAAAAACATCTGCTCCGGTTTCTTCCCGGAGACACGGCAGGTCCGCGACGTGATCGGGATGCGCATGCGTAAGCAAAATTAGTTGCACATTTAGTTTGTGGTGCTTTGCGAACCGAATCATTTCCTTGGAATCAGCGCCGGTATCGAATGCCGCCGCGACACGGTTAGCAGGGTCCCAGACGAGGTACGCGTTAACCGCCATGCCGTTATAATCGGTGTTGAATTGCGCGAGACCATCGAACGATTCGATTTTCTTCGGATTCCATTCGCCTTTTGCGAGTTCGCATAAGGCGCGGCCATCCAAACCAAGAATGGGCGCAACGTTCAAGAGAGCCGATTCCTCGAAATCGCCCTCCCGCAGTTTGCGGATTGTTTGCGCAGTGACGCCAGCTTTTTCGGCAAGTTCAGAGTCGGAAATGCCCAGTCCGCGTTGCGCTTTTCCGATGACGTCGGCAGCGTTATCTTCCAGTGAAATCATTCACTAAGCGTCTATCAGTTGCGCCTCCGGCGCAACGCGCAAGCTCTTGATTCGGTGCGACGCCACTTGCTCAACGGCTCTCGCAACATCGGCTACCGAAAATACTCTTCCCGTTTCATTTTCCATCGATGTCATAGCGACATCATTGATACCGCAGGGAACAATCTGATCGAAAGGCGAGAGATCCCCGCACACGTTCAACGCGAACCCGTGCATGGTGATCCAATGGCGAACACCGACGCCAATCGAAGCGATCTTGCGGTCTTCAACCCACACGCCCGTGAGCGACCCGCGTTGCGTTGCGGCCATTCTGTACTCCGACAGAACCTCGATGAGCAGTCGCTCGAGCCAGCGCAAATATTTGTGCAAATCCTGCCCGCACCGACGCAAATCGACAATGGGATATCCGATCAATTGGCCCGGCCCGTGATAAGTAGCCTGTCCACCACGATTGATCGAAAAGAGCGGATACGGCAAGTGCTGCGCGTCTAACAAGCTGGATCGATCAGGGGTGCGCCCGATCGTGTAAACCGATTGGTGCTCGAGCAAAAGCAATTCGTCTTCCAGTCCATGATCCTCTCGCTTTTGCGCCACGATTTTTTCCTGCAACGCAAGAGCATCTGCAAAATTCATTCGGCCAAGCCAACGCACAGAGAGAAAATCCGTCGTTGTCGAAAGGTGCACCGGACAACTTATGATCCAAAAACGGCTGTTCAAGACCCAATCCTGTCACCACCACGTCCTGCCCGCGGGGTGGAGCGATCCAGCTGGCTGTATTGTTAGGATAAGGCGCCAGTCAAACGAGACCCGATTCGCCGTAGCGCTGCGCGTCTTGGCGGCGGTTTAGCCAATGATTCTCTGCGAATCATCAATCGGCAGCCGCATGCCGCGTTACAACTGCGGAGACATATTTAGCATGCTCAAGAGGAAACTTGCGAATTTCCACGGTGATTTTTTGGATTGGAAAATTCTTCAGCAAATGTGCTGCGAGCCGATCCGCCAGTGTCTCGATGAGATTGATCGATTGATCGCTAACGAAGCGCTGCGTCTCCTCGGCCACGATTGCATAGTTAATCGTTTGGCCGATTTTGTCCGCCATATCACTCGTTTGCTGACGCGGCCAGAACGAAATGCTGATCGTTAATCGCTGTGGAGTCTTTCGCTCGTGCTCCGACACGCCGATGACGCTCGAAACCTCGAACTGCTCGATGTGAATTTCGTCTGAAGATGGGCGCCAATCGCTGGACATGCGAAACATTAGCGCGGTGTCGTCTCGAGCAACACTTCTTTCGCTAGCGCCCGCGGCTTGCATAACGTGAAAACTTTGTCGCTTTGTCCAGTTGCCACGACACGATCCCCGTCACCGGTCGAAGCATCCAACCTCACGACATAGCTGCCTCAGGCTGTAGCATGATCGGTTGTCCTTTTCGGCGAAAAAAGCCAGGACCGAACGCGGCCACGTTGAGGACAATCATAACCAGCGAAAAAAGATACATTCCCATCGCGACGCCGATGAGGAGGTGCATTGCGCATACCCCGAGGAGCCAAATTTTGCGCGTCCTGCTGCTCCAAATAAAGAACGGATATCCAGATTCCAGCAGGCAAACAAGGATTCCTGCCAGCGGTAAGAAATCTTTCCATCTTACCAGAATCTCGGGATCGATGACGTTGAATGGCGGTCGGATGAGTGCGCGCCACACATTCGACCCATCCCACCACCCGCTGCCGAGGCATTTCGTTAGGCCGCTAAAGAAATAGATGATACACAAGTGAAGTTGAAGCACACGACGCCAAAACCCCAGGAGCTCTGGATTTTTCGGTCGCAAATCTCGGAGTCGCCAATCGAGAGAAAGTCGATCCGGCAGCGGCGACAACATCAAGTAAAACAACCCGATGGTCATAAAATTATCCATGCCGTAGGAGAGGAACCCACCGCTTTTCGCCGCGCACAGGTGTAAAAACCAGGCTGCAATGGCAGAGAAGCGGCAGCCAACTCCGAAAAGCAAGGCGCAACCAGAAACAAACAAACCAAGCCATGCCAGAAGGAGTACCGTCTCTTCGGGGACGTCGACTCGTGCCGCCAGAGCAACAAACCACCCCAGGCTCGGAATGAAGTGGCCTTGCAGAGAAAGCAGTGCTTCCGCGACTCTGCGCGCAGTTCCCGAAAACAGATAGGCCCAATCAGTTCGGAGCGAGAGCGCATAGAGTGTTACCTGAAGACCGAGGCCGAGCCTTAACACAGTCAGCCAACTATCCGTCTCGACTGGAAACAACAATTCGGGCACTCGGGTCGTGACACGCATTTGGCTTAACGATCGTTCTTTTTGGCGGACCCGTTCTGGAGACTGAAATCGTACGCGCACAGGAACTCATATGACTCTTTTTTTCCCTGCTCGAATTCGCGTACGCTGGGCAATGTGAGCGACCCAAGTATCGCGCGGACACTCTGAAGCTCGGGATGCTTACGCCAGATAGATTGGGCCAGCGTCTTCAGCAGGATCTCCCGCAGCTCGTCATAGGGCGTGCGCCCGATGTCGTCCAGCAAACCCGCTATGCGTAATTCGGCGGCCGCGCTGCGGACCGACGGCAACTCGTACTCGACGCGACCATCCCTATAGCGCAATTCGAAAACGAGCGTGTAACCGCTGGGCACATTCGGCGCAAAGTAACCATAACCGCTTTCAATCCCGGCAAGCTGCACGTACGTATTCACGCTTTCGCGCACCGGATTAGACGGCGACAGTTGTTCGGCAGGTGCAATCGAAATAAGCTCCTGCGCTTTCTGCGAGAAATTCTTAACTGAAAGAGGAAGGATCGTTGGCCCCTCTGCCACAACCCGCAACATGTCGCGGCAGGAAAATGAAAGGATCAGCAGAAACTGCAGCGCGAACCATGTCAGGCAACAATATCTTTCGCGCAATGAAACGTCTCGTTCTCAGGCCGAAGGAAAAGCGACTCGGCCTATTTGAATGAGTTTAACACCTCACTCACATCCTTGCTATTGCCACTGACATGATAGGTGATGTTCGGATCTCCAGCGGCTCGGTCTTTCGCGGTTGCGGACATTGTAACCTTGTCGGTTTTCAATTCCGGGTCTGAACAAGGCGAATACGGATCGTGTAAAGTGCGGCCATCATCGTCGAGGTACGCAATGCGGCACGTGCCGGCATTCGCCTTGAGGCGAGCCAATGCACTGTCGAGTTTTCCTTGGTACACCTCGACATATTCGGATTTGTCATTACCAAATTGCAGGTGCACTTGATGTTGCTGAGTGAATCGTTTCTCGCAGGAGCTGAACACAGCCGCGATTACGATTGCCACTGACATTAATGCGATTGTTCGAGGCTGGGCTTTCATAACAACCGCTGGTTTGACTCCCTGGCGGGCAACTATCAAGCCTAAACTTCTGGCGTTGGAAACAAAGGCGTGCGTGCCTTGACGTGATCACGGGTGTGATCAGGTTGAATACGCGATGAAAACCGTGTGGCGCGTATTTGCTTATCTCAAGCGGTATCCGTGGCTGGCTGCGGGCACTCTCACTTGCGCCATCGTGGGCACGCTCACGGTGATTGTGTTTCCAAGCGTGACCAAATGGATCATCGACGACGTGGTGCACGCAAATCGACCGGATAAATTGCTCCCTCTGATTCTACTCGCGACTTTAGCGTTTCTGGTTCAGCACGTTTTCAATTCGCTCCGCATCATTCTGAACAACGCATTCGAGCAAAAAGTCATTTTCGATCTGCGCAGCGATTTGTATTCGCACATTCAACTGTTGCCATTGCGCTGGTTCGACAATCGAGCCACAGGCGATCTGATGACGCGCGTCATCGAGGACGTAAACTCAGTCGAGCGAGTCTTGATCGACGGGATCGAACAGGGCGTGGTGGCGGTGTTGCAGATCCTGATCGTGCTGGCGGTGATGTTTTATTGGAATACGAAACTGGCATTGCTTGCGCTAGTGCCTTTTCCGCTGCTGATCGCGGGCGCGTTGTCCTACACGCTCACCGCGCATCGCCGGTACCGACTTCAGCGCCGCGCTGCATCGAACATCAACGCGTTGTTACACGATAACCTTGCTGGAATTCGTCAGATCAAAAGTTTCGCGCGCGAACGCGAGGAACACGGGCGTTTCAACCGCGCCAGCGATGAACTGCGACACGCTACGCTCGTGGTCATGCGTACCTGGGCGATTTACTCGCCGTCGATGTCAATGTTTGAAGCCATAGGCGCGGTGCTCGTGCTTGGTTTTGGCAGCCATGCAGTTTTGACCGGCAGCCTTCAGCTGGGCGATTTAGTCGCGATGCTGATGCTTACGGCGTTTCTTTACGATCCAATCAGTCGGTTACATCAGCTGAATCAATTGGTGCAGGCGGGACGTGCGGCGGGCGAACGCGTATTCGATATTCTCGATGAAAAGGCGGAGCCCGGCGTTGTAGCCAGACTCCGTGACTCCGGCGCCACCATTGCCGATGGTGGCCACAGCAAGCGCATCATCGGCGACATTCGGTATGAAAACGTCAGCTTCGGTTACGCCGAAGGATTGCCGGCGCTTAGACACGTTTCGTTTCATGCGTCGCCAGGCACAACAACGGCGCTGGTTGGCGCGACAGGCGCAGGGAAATCGACGCTGGTGAGTTTGCTGGTGCGGTTTTATGAGTTCGACGCCGGCCAGATTGATGTCGATGACAGATCGATTCGCGATTACAACCTGCGCACATTGCGCGAAGCCATCGGCGTGGTGACACAGGAAAGCTTCCTGTTCAACGGCTCGATTCGGGAAAATCTTTTGATGGGGAAACCAACTGCTACCGATGCGGAGTTATGGGGCGCCGTGGATGCGGCGAACGCGCGACAGTTCATCGAGCGTTTGCCGGGTGGATTGGAGAGCGTCGTTGGCGAGCGAGGTGTGAAGTTGAGTGTGGGCGAGAAACAACGGCTCTCGATTGCGCGAGCTCTGCTTAAGGACCCGCCGATTCTAATTCTCGATGAAGCGACAGCCAGCGTGGACACGACAACCGAGCGCTTGATTCAGGAGGCGCTGGAACACTTGATGACGAATCGCACATCGATTGTGATTGCGCACCGGCTTTCGACAATTGTGCATGCGGACCAGATTTTGGTTCTCGATCACGGTCAGATCATAGAGCGGGGCACGCACGAAGAATTGCTCCTGTCCGACCGGAAGTACGCGCAGCTGTGCCGGCAGAGTTTATTAGACTACTTGCCTCAGCGGGAAACCGAGCCGCAGGAGGAAATTGTCACGATTGCCGGTGTAGCGAGAGCGGAGCCGTTCAGCGGGCCATAATCAGTTGGGAGAGGAGGAACTCGAACCGGCGGGCGATGGCGTGGGAATAATGATGGTTTGGCCCGCCTGCAACTTACGACCGTCTTCGATGTGGTTGGCGTTTTGTAAATCGTCCACGGTGACTTTGTACAACTTGGCGATCGACGTGAGCGTCTCTCCGCGCGCAACAGTATGTATATTGCCGGCAACCGAGGGATGGACGGCAGCGTTGACGGTCGCACCGGCGGTTGCCGGCGACGGCGCACCTTCTCCGATCATTACGCCCGGCCGGACATGCGAGAGTTGTTGCTCCAGTTTGAGGATTTCCTGAGAAAGCGCGTCGATTTTGGCGTTTTGTTCGTCAATCTTTTTTGCCAGCGCTTCAAGTTGGGCGACCGGAGTCGATGTTGCCGCATCCGGCGCGGGGGTCTGCGCAGAAGCGATCCAAAGCGCAAAACAGCTTGCCGCCCAGAAAATGGTACCCTTCATCACAGCGAAATTTTGCCACCGTCGGATTTATCTGACAAGTGGCTTCGCCACGTCGAACCACTAAATGGTTAGCCGCTTAAATCGCAGGTCCGATGTAACGCTGTAACCATATAACGACTCAACGCATCGGCGCAAAGCGCGTAGCTTGCGTTTCGAACTTTTGTTCGTACGTTTTTTTATGCCCGAGCGCATTCAAAAGCCGGTGGAACCATCTCCGTGGGGACCAAAACAAGGCGATGGCGGTGGCCCACGTTCTCCGGACATTTCGCGACCGGATACAAAGGATCTGTTAAAAAAAATGCGCAAGGTCGATCCCAATCAATCCAAGCGCTATCGCCAGCGCACCGGTCAGTAATGGACCGTTCACCGCTGGGATTTGACCAGAACTTTTCTGGTGCAGCAGGCGATTTTCCTTCGCTCGTGAAACGCAAAGGTCTGCTGAGCCCCGCGGTCATCGGTCCGATGGCACAAAACGGGACGCAACAACAAGCGTGGCAACCAACTGGGGCGACCACGATTCTGGCATTCAAGTTTTCCGGGGGCGTTCTGGTCGCAGGCGATCGGCGCGCGACTGCGGGCAATACCGTCGTTTACGATCGTGCGGACAAAGTTTTGGAAATCGATCGGCATTCGATCATGGCCATTGCCGGCGTGCCTGCGACTGCATGGGAGATGGCGCGCGTGCTCGAGCATTCACTCCAATATTTTCGGCGAACTCAGCTGCAGGAAATGAGTGTCGACGGCAAAGTGCGCGCTCTTTCCAAACTGTTGCGCGACAATTTCGGCTTCGTCATGCAGGGCGTCGGCGTCGTAGTGCCGATCTTCGCGACGTATGATGGAAATTCGAAACCGGAAGCGCGCCTCTATTTTTACGATGCGATGGGGGCACAGTTTGAAGCGACCGATTATGCAGCAACGGGGTCGGGTTCGCCGGCGGTTCGCGGCATTCTGTATTACGAAAGTAACTGGGGCGTAAAACCGCTGCACAAATTGAGTGAAGAGGAAGCTGTATCCATTGCATTACGCGCCCTGGACACGGCTGCCGAATCTGACACGGCGACGGCGGGCGTAGATCGCACCGGAAAGATTTATCCCATCATCAAAATTGTGTCGCGAGAAGGCATCACTACTTTACCCGAGAGCAAAATCGACGCCGTGTTTAAAAAAATGGTTGCATGATAGAGGAGCCGTATCGTTGGGTAGAAGCGATTGCGAACCGGCGCGAGTACATTGAAGGGCAACTCGCCCCCGGCAGTCCCATCGCGGCGCTCGGTTATCGCGACGGCATTCTGTTCCTCACACTCGGTCAGACGCGGCAGAAACTTTTCGAGATCTACGATCGTATCGGGATGGGAGCGATCGGTCACCCGGGAGACATCGAGCGGTTGCGAATGGCGGCGATTGAGCTGGCCAGCACTGAAGGCTTCACCCGCTCAGCGGCGGATGTTTCACTCCGACGCCTCGTGCATTACTCGCTCAGCCCTGTAATGAAAAGCGCATTCGAACAGATTTATGGCCCGCCGTATCTGGCACGGATGCTCTTTGCAGAGGTAGGCGCCCGTCCCGAGGACGACATGTTTTTGCGAGTGGAGTACGACGGAGAAATCGCCAGCAACGGCGCAACCTACGCACGAGCGCGGCAGGATTTCGCGGTCCTCAGCGGCACGCGGCAGTCGGTGGAACTGATGGAAGCATTCCTGAAGACCGAGCACACGCCCGACACCAGCTTTGAAGCGGCAGCGAACTCAGCGCTCGATGCATGGAGTGTTGGCCACATGTTGTTGCAGACCAGCGATGCGAAAGAGTTGCCGGAGCGCGCCGCCATCGCCGAACATCGTCGGGAGCAACTCGCCATGGCCGCAATCGAAGCGGCAGTGTTGGAACGTGACGGCAAGGCGGCGATTCGCTATCGTTGCCTGGCAGATAAGGAATTGCGCTCTCTGGTTACTCAGTGATTAATTGATGAAGAGAATTTTTGGCGCGGGGAACACAAATGAAACATGCCCTCCGGAATATGCTGTCGTTCGCGGGGGTGTTGTTGATAATCGCGTCGCTTGTCTGGATTTCATTCCATCAGGAAAAGCAACAGGTAATTAGAACACAATCGACGGCCAACAGGCCGACGGCGCCGAAACCATTCGCGGTCGTTGTTCTCGATCCGGGTCATGGCGGTCAAGACTCCGGCGCTATGTGTGGTGGCGTGATGGAAAAAGATCTGACGTTGGATGTAGCGCGCCGGGTCGATCGGCTGCTGGACGCCGAAGGGGTCGCCACATTGATGACACGCCTCGGAGACACCTATGTCTCACTGGCGGATCGCGCCGCCTTCGGGAACCGGGTGAGAGACAGTATTTTTGTGAGCATTCATTTCAACGAAGACAACAAACCGGTCGCGAGCGGCGTGGAGACTTACTACGCTCCGCATCAAATTGCGTCAGCATCTGCTCTTGCTTCTTGGCTGCCGTTTTTAGCTCGGCCGCCGTCCGATTCGCCCAAGCCGGAAAGCCAAAGCCTCGCCGGCTTTATTCAGGAAGCGCTGGTGGCGCGGACCCGGTCCGTGGACCGCGGCACGCAAACCAAACAATTTTTTGTGATCGCAAACGTGACCTCTCCTGCAGTGTTGATTGAAGGCGGTTTTCTTACCAATAAGGAGGACGTTTCGAAGCTCGCCAGCGAAGATTATCGCGACCAACTCGCGGCAGCTGTCGCCGACGGCATTTTGCGTTATCGCGACGCAGTTTCTCAGCGCAAATCAGCATTGACGGCTACAGGTCTGGAGACCGCTGAATAGGAACAGAGCGTTGGCGTCGAATTACCTCGGAATGAAAATCAAAATCGCTGCGTTGATGTTGATTGGATCAATGACGCTGGTTCAAGCGGATCAACTGATTGAAAGCGTGCAGCAGGCTTTGAAGGACGCGGGTTTCTACTACGGCGAGGTCAGCGGCGAAATGAATGCGAATCTCACGGCAGCGATTCGCCGGTATCAAATTCGCAATGGCCTAAAGGTGACTGGTGAACTCAATGATGAGACGCTGCAATCGCTTGGGTTAAAGTCGTCCGGCTCCGCGCGACAACTGCCCAGAGCTGCATCACCGGCTCCTGGCGCTGCTACGCCCAGCGAGCGACCATCCGAGGAGACCGAAAGTACAACTCCGGCGCAGCCTCTTCAGCCCTTTGGCCATCCGCCGCAAAACCAACAAATTTATCCATCAACTCCAATGGGTCCGAACAATTCACCGGGCGGATTTTTAGCCGGCACGCCATTTGAGACAGCTCCGCCGGCCGTGCAGCGCAATGTGATTGTGTCGGCGCAGATAGCTCTCGCGCGGTATGGGCTGTATCGGGAACAGATCGACGGAATCTACGGACCAGCGATGGAACTTTCCCTGCGCGCTTATCAATCGCGAACAAGACTTCCGGTGACTGGTCGGTTAGACTTGGAAACACTAGCGGCATTGCGCTTATTGCCCGGCCCGCGCCAGCCGTTTTACGATCCTTACCGCCGGCGCATGCGTCCTCCGCCAGGCCCACCGATTGAAGGTCAGTAAGTTCCCGACTAGCTTGTTTCGGGTTGTCAAAACGCACGGACTGCAACTCGGCGAAGACTGTGCCGACGAAAACCTGCGCCTCAATGCGAACTATGAGGCGGTCGGGATCGTCCGATACCCATATTGTGCCGCGACGAAATTTCCGGTGCGGCTGTAATTCGAGATTCTTGCCGATGCGTTTCAGCTGCAGATCCAGCCTGATTGCGTTGTACGTGCCGGCGCGGACAGAAATTTTTTCGCGGCCGGATACAGTAACGGTGGCAAGATAGGCATTTGTCGCCGGGTAAACGGCAAGCCGATAAACGCTATCTTGTCCCAGCGGTTGAGTTCGCAGGTAAAGCGCCGCGGAGTGCAGATCAAACAAGTTGGGCAAAGCAAATTGCCGGGTCTTTGTCTCGATAGCGGTGCCCTGACCTTCTGTTCGTGACCGAGTTACCCCGCCGTCGGTGAAACTTAAATGTGTAATAATCTGCTTCGACCGGTAGTTCTCAGTTTGCTGAACCTCGATCGGAGCCAGTGTTTGGGCGTTGGCAATTGCTCGATAGTTCACATCCAGTTTCCACAACGCTCGCACGAGGCCCGTGGTTCGGCCCGTTCCGTCCAGCTCAAATCTGTCGTTTGAGGGCTTGATAAAGTGAATCTCACCGGTGGCTGCGGTCAATCCAGACCAACCGAAGCGATAAGACGCACGCAGAGAGCGTAACTCCGCGAAGCCCCCGGCCGGCTGCTTGCTGAGGGTTGCCTGCCAGTTGGCCCCCAGCGCAGCCGTGCAACTCGCGAGCACAATCGCAGTCGCGCACCTCGTTGGTCGAATCTTGCTTCGAGCAAACATTTCCTGGAAATTCGCAGCTGCCCACAACCATCGCCGTGCCAACGTACGATTTCCTTTGTACAAAAAAATACACGCGAGTTCCGCGCGTGTATCTTTGAAATCCGATCCGGACGTCAGGGTTTGGTCGTTCTCGCTGCTGCCGGGGTGACCGAGGATCCTGTTGTGGCTTTCTTGGTGGAAGCCGTAGCGCGGCCGGGTTTATTTAGCGTCTCGACGATCTCGCTTGTGAAATCAACGCTGTCGGGCGCATACAGCACAACAGGGACGCCGTTGATGCTGACGCCCGATTTATCGAGAACAAAATCGAGGCTCTTGGCTTTGACTTTCTCCATGACGACGTCGGTAATTTCCTTTACAAGTCCCTCACGCATTCGCATCAACTGCTCCTGCAACTGACGCTCTCGTGTCTGCCGAAAATCACTGATCTCTCGCTCCATGTTCTTAATGTTGGCGATCTTGTCGTCGCGCTCCTTGGCCATGCCGGTTTTTTTGTCGGCGCTTAATGCCGGGGATTCAAGTTGCTTGTTTAGATTGTTGATTTCGTCGAGCGCCTTTTTGTAAGCCTCCGCGCGATCATCGTATTCCTTTTTCGCGGCGTTTTTGGCATCATTGATTTTTGCCTCGGCTTCCTTGGTTTTGTTGTATTCCTTGAACGCCTTCTGCATGTCAACCGTTCCAATTTTGGGTGTGCCCTGTGCCAAGGCCGCAATCGGAAGAGCCAGCATCAGCGCAGAGAATATCGACAGAAACTTTTTCATAAAAACAGAGGATATGTTGGACGAATCGCGTTAGACTGCAACCACATATATTCGTTCAAAATTGATAGCCCACATTGAAGTTGAAATGGCCGCCTCCGTTGTACCCGTCGCGCATCACCGGATAGCCGTAATCGAGGCGTAGCGGACCGATTGGTAAATCAAGCCGGAGTCCGACACCCACGTCGGAAGCCATGTGATTAAAGCCGAACGACCACGCCTCGGTATTCACGAAACCGGTGTCATAAAAAATTGCGCCGCGCGCCTTTTCGATAATCGGGAATGTCCATTCAAGCGTCGCCCGCGCCATTGATTGGCCGCCGATCGGTTCGCCGTTCTGCTGGGGGCCGACTTCGCGAAACGGAAAACCGCGGAGGTTGTTGGAGCCGCCGAGAAACAGCCGCTCGAAAATTGGGACCTCGTTGCCGTTGCCCCATTGGCTCACCGTCGCAATTTCGCCGTTAAGCACCAGGATAGTGTCCTTTGGCAAATGAAAATACTGAGACCCTTCCAGATCCAATGCATAAATCTGGGTATCGCCTCCAAGAAAACCACCGGCAATAGAAGGCGAAAACGTAATGCGTTGTCCGCGGCGCGAGAGTAAAGGATTGTCGCGCGTATCGAGCACGACGCTGCTAAACATTTTACTTTCGGTAAACGTGCCGCTTTGCGTCAGAATAAACTCAGGCGAGGAGGACGCGACATTAAAGATCTCGACGTTCTGCAGTGTATATCCCAGCGTGCCGTACATGTAAGCGTTGATCGGCTTGCGGAGTTCCAACATGAACCCGTAATTGCGCTGGTCGTAGTCGGCGCTCAGATAATTTGCCTCGGTGTAAAAGGCCTGGCCGGTGAGCGCAAGGCGTCGGTCGAGGAAATACGGTTCAGTAATCGTAAGAAGAGCATCCTTTCGCTCGGTGCCGTACTGGATACGTAACCGGAACTTTTCTCCACCGCCCGTGAATGAAGGCCAGTTGAACAGATCGAAATTGCCTTGCGTGAGTTCCGCAAAGCCCACCAACTTGTCAACTGTGCTGAAACCGCCTCCAAAGCTGAGTGAGCCGGTGCGCTTTTCCTGCACGAGAATCGTCAGATCTTTGCGGCCAGGTATGTCTGTATCTTCCGGGTAGGTCTCGACTTTTGCGAAGTAGCCGAGGTTCTCGAGACGTTTCTTCGTGGTGTCCACGCGAACCGTGTTGAAAACATCGCCCGGGGCCACGAGCACTTCGCGCCGGATGACCTTATCCTTCGTGCGCGTGTTGCCCTCAATGTTGATCCGGTTCACAAACGAGCGCACACTCTCCTCGATTGTGTAATGCACGTCTATAAGTCCAGTCCCAGCCGGGGTGCCTTCGGGTGTAATCACCAAATCAACGTAGCCGCCGCTGCCGTACGCGTCAGCGACGGCCTTGGCGTCGTCGCGAAGCTGTTTTGGTGAATAGACACTGCCCTCTTTCATTTTTAGCAGGGTGCGAACTTTAGGTTCGGTAGTGTGCTGGTAACCCGTGATGGTCAGGTTGCGGACGTGATACTGTGGGCCTTCTGAAATCACGATAGTAATAATCATCGGGCCCTTCTCGGTGCGTCCTTTGCGCACATCCTTTATTTCCACGTCGATGAAGCCGTGGTCTTGGTAATACTCGCGGATCTTGTCCAAGTCCTGTTCCAACTGGACCTCATCCAGCCGGCCGGATTTATCCATGAAGTGGATGAGCGTTTTGCCACGAGTTTTCATCTGTTTCCGCAGCACCTTCTGGCTGACGTGCGCATTGCCCTCAAACCGGATCTGGCTCACGGCTCCCTTGACGCCTTCATTTACGGTGAAAACGACGCGCGCGGTGCCGCGTTTCTCATCAATTGGATCGATGCGAAAATCTACGCTCACATTGGTAAATCCTCGCCCCTGATAAATTTCGATGATTTTCTGGCGCGCCTCTTCCAGTTGTTGTTCATCAAGAGCCTGATTGAGTTTCACTTTGATTTCTTTGCGCAGCCTAGTCGGTTTGACCCGTTCGGCGCCGGTGATTTCGATCTCGTGCACGATCGCCCGCGTTTGAACTGCGACGATGACCTTGACGCCGTCGCCTTCGGGCTGAGCAAAAATCCGAACATTTCGAATATAGCCAGTCTTGTACAGCGCCTTGATGTCCTCCTGCACCACTTCATTCGAATACGGCTGGCCAACTTTCGTACGCATCTGAGCCAGAATGCGTTCCTTGCTAAGGGTCGCCGGCCCGGTGTATTGCACATCTATGGCACGGATCATCGGAGGCCCAGGAGCCGATTGAGGCGCCTGGGCACGGGCCAGTACAGACGCAAATAGAGCGCAAAGCGAGGCGCCCCAAATCGCAAGCCGCGGGGGGCGCATCCATCCACAAAAACGTTGCATATGTTAGAAGCGCAGCCCCACGCAACTCAAACCAACGCAGGACAAGCGGCTATATCGGAAAGAAGACGGCAATCGTCAAGGCGAGATTTTCACAAGGTCAGCACCGGGCAGATTTGTCGCGCACGCCCGGTCTTCAATCAGCCTTCTTTCTTAACCTGATCGTTAATCCCTCCACCGCGGCAATCTGGGCCTCTTCGCCTTTCTCTACCGGAGTATTGCTTACCGCGTTCCAGTATTCGCCTTCGACGAATATTCTGCCGCTGCGTGAATCAATCGGAGTCAACGCCGTCACGGTTCTTCCGATGAGCGTTTCCTTTCCCGCCTTCACGGGCAACAGTTGCGCTCGCACGCCTTTTCCAACGACAAAAATAAAGAACGTGGCCGTGACTAGTGTCGCGGGAATAATGAAGCTCAATGACAAGCGAAAGAGTGGATCGGCGCGATCGAAGAGCATTAGCGACCCGATCAGAAACGCGATCACTCCGCCCACTGTGAGTACGCCGTGTGTGGGGGTATAGACATCAAAGATGAAAAGCATGAGAGCGAGGGCGATCAGCACGAGTCCAGCCACGTTGACTGGGAGAATCGCCGCCAGATAAAGTGCCAGGATCAACGCAATCGCCCCAACGACGCCGGGAAGAATGGCGCCGGGCGAACTTAATTCGCCGATGATCCCGTAGATCGCGATCAGCATCAGGATGAACATCACCTCGGGGCGCCAGAGTTTTTGAAAGACCTGCTCCGCGGGCGACATTTTGATCTCGGTCAGCTGCGCTCCAGCGGTGTTCAGAGGTTTGCCGTCCACCAAGCGGCCATTCAATTTTTGCAGTAGATCGGGCATATCGACCGCGATCAAATCGATGACTTTCAGGTCCAGCGCTTTTTGCGCGGTGATCGAAGCGCTCTCTTTTACGGCCGACTTGGCCCATTCAACATTGCGCTGGCGCTTGCCCGCTATGGTCTCCATGTAGCTGACGGAAAAATTCTCGAGCTTTTGCTTCATCGTGTCGTCCGGCTTTTCTTCGCCACCGCTGGGGAACCCGCCGATCGAGACCGGGTGCGCCGCGCCGATGGTGGTAGCCGGCGCCATTGCCGCGATGGTGGCGGCAAGGGTAATGAAGCAACCTGCGCTGGTCGCGGTTGCGCCGGTCGGCGCGACATAAACCACAACGGGAACTGGAGACCCGAGGAAGCTTTGCACAATCTTCTGCGTGGAATCGAGCAGCCCGCCCGGCGTGTTGAGTTGGATCACCAGGCACTGCACACGTTGCGCTTTGGCTTCTTCGAGGCTGCGTGAAATATAACTCGCTGTGGCAGGCCCGATCGCTCCGTCCACGTTGATGAAGCCAACCTTTTCCGCAGCCATCGTGGCAGGCGCGGTTGCGCACCCCAGCCAGAGGAGCAGCTTGGTCAACGAAGTCTTTATTCGTTTGATCCGAATCGCAGAGCGGCGCTCCGTAAGCTCAAGCTCCTTTCATCGGGTGAAGTTTGATCGAAAGGTCTTCCACCTGTGGGTTCACAATCTTTTCATAATCACGATAGTTCATTATGATCGCGTCAGTGTGCGTGCCGGCCTCGAAAACGATGTAGTCCTGTTCTGCGAGATGCTTGTCCACGAGAGTCGGCAGACCATAAAGATTTCCGAACGGCGGCATCGCGCCGATCGCGGAGTCGGGGAAGAGTGACTTGAATTCGCTTTCCCGATCAAGTGAGACAGATTTGCCGACCACTTTCTCGACCTTCTCGAGATCGATCTGATGATCGGCCGGCAACAGCGTCATGAGGTGTTGATCGCCAGATCGTATCATCACCACCTTCGCCTGATGGCGTCCTTTAATGTGCTCAGCCTGGGCAATCCGTTGCGCCGTCACCGCTTCGGCATGATGCAGGATTTCGTACTCCACGTTGTTTTGATTTAAATAATCGATCAGTTGCTTCGATATTGCCATAGCACCTCCACTGAAGGTATCACTTCCCGTCCATCTCTACTATTCCAAACGATGGCCAAGCCCTGTCCTCGCGCCGGAGAGACAATGTAACGATCAGACCCAACAGGCTCACCGCCGATACAATTCCCAGAACGTTCGAAACACCGAATCTTTCTTCTAAGATTGGCAGCAGAAACACGCCAAAGGTCGCGCCCAGTTTTGCAACGCCGGCAGCGAATCCACCGGCGGTCCCGCGCAATTGCGTTGGGAACAAAATCGGGGCGAGAGTGAACGTGGTTGAGTTCGGACCGGCGTTCATCAGCAGGTTAAACACGATGAACCCGGTGAACACAAGTGGAATGTGCAAACCTAAGTTCGTTAGGCCCACAGCCGCCATTAACATCAACATGCCTACAGCCATGCCTGCGAAACCGATGCACTGCATTCGGATGCGCCCGAACCGAGGAACGCTCCAGATTCCAAGCAGAAAACCAAACAGCAAAAACAAGTCGATAATGCCGCTGCCTTCTGCGAGAGCGAGGTCGTGTGCGACGAGACCGCGCGTTCTTCCGGAGATTTCGATCGATCCTAAAAATCACTGGCGTAAAGAGTCCGACGCCGTACGTGGCGATATCCATCAGGAACCACGGGATCGTTACCAGCGCCGTGCGCGCCCGATAACGAGGCGAAAACAGGGTCGCCATCCCTGCTTTTAGCTGCGGAATCGAAGCTCCCAGCTTTTCGTGGTCGCCCGTAATTTGTAAGACTGTCTCTCGTTGCTCGGGAATGATCCGGATGAAAGCTTGCGCCGCCTCTGTAAATCTGCCTCGAGACATCAACCAGTGCGGACTGTCAGGCGCCGAAAAACGTAACACGAAAAAAAGCAGCGCGATCAGCCCTTCGCTCCACAAAAACAACCGCCAACTCTGTGCGCTGCCGCGACTGAGTAATATCACCGTGATCGCCGCTGCCAGCAGCATCCCAATAGACTGACAGGCAATCGTGGCAACCATCATTCGGTCACGAGCGCGTTTCGGCGAGATTTCCGAGATGTAGCTGCTACTAACCGGAAAATCGATGCCCACTCCAATCCCCACAATGAACTGACCGACAAACAGCATGGCTGGCCCATTCGCCAGCGCGCTGGTCGCTGCGCCTATGGCGATGATCATCATGTCCGCAACCATCAATCGTTTTCGCCCGAGATGATCGGCAAGTCGGCCGCCGATTCCGGCGCCCAGAACAGCTCCCATCACCAGGGCCGACCCGATAAGACCTACGATGTCAGGCGTCATGTGGAACACAGGAATGATGAGCGGCATCGCAACGCCGAGCGCAAAAAGGACAAACCCGTCTAGTAATGTACCGCCAGTCGAGAGCACCCAAAGCCAGCGCTGAATGCCTTTCAAAGGCGATTGATCGAGGAGCAACGTCAGACGTTGCGATGGCGAAATTTCATTCACGACCTGCGTCCAACCCACAAGGAAAATCCGTTGTGGTGTTCCTTATCACTTGGTCGGGCGCGATTTGCTCTCATCCTCCGCCTGATGATACTCACGACGGATCTTCGCCAGATCCACAGTTGGCTTTGGCATTTGCATCCCCATCTCCTCCATCGTCCGGGATATGATTTGCGAAACAGCCAAATCGCGGAACCATTTGTGGTTTGAAGGAATCACGAACCAGGGAGCGCGCTCGGTGCTCGTTCTGTTGAGCACATCCTCGAATGCTTCGGTGTAATCGCCCCAATAATCGCGCTCTTTGTAATCGGATTCACTGATCTTCCATTGGCGGGCGGGGTCGTCGAGTCGCTTCGCGAACCGGGCGAGCTGTTCTTCTTTGGAAATGTGGAGGAAAAACTTGAGGATAGTCGTCGCATTTTGGGTGACGATTAGCTTTTCGAATTCGTTTATCTCGTCGTAGCGCTTCGACCAGACTTTTTCCGGAACTAGTTGATGCACTCTTACCACCAGCACGTCTTCGTAATGAGAGCGGTTGAAGATTGCAATTGAACCCTTTGTCGGAACGTGTGGATGGACGCGCCAGAGAAAGTCGTGCGCCAACTCTTCAGGCGTAGGCTGCTTGAAGCCCACTGCGGCGCATCCCGCGGGATTCATCCCGGTCAAGATGTGGCGGACCACGCCGTCTTTGCCCGCAGCATCAAGGCCTTGCAGAACAACGAGCAGGGAATGCTTTCTTTCGGCATACATCAGATACTGCAGTTGCTCCATTTTCTCGACGTACTTCTGAATCTCCAGCAAAGCTTTCTCGTGGGATTCGTGTTTACCGTGATAGCCAGGGTCGAAATGCTTGAGCCGAACCTTGGAGCCTGGCATCACCATGAATTTTTTCATGTAATTCGACATGATTAGTCCTTCCGCTTTTATCGCGCTGGCTCTCGCTCTGCTGTCAATGAAGCTCGGAGTGGCTGGAAAAAGGATCTCTTCCATGAACGGCCGGGATCTACAATTCTGTACATTCCCAGCTTCACGACGTCCTGCGCTATCATCCACACGAAGTTGTAAGCCCAGACGAAGCCAATGATACCCCACGGGAGCGCCGGCACCAGCCAACCCTGACTGCACATGAATACCGCCGCGACTTGCGTCGCGACGATGGCGAAAAAGAGTCTCGCACTTGGATAAGGCGGTTTCCAAAACGGGCCTCTTGCGCGCGTAACAAACAACATGAGATGACCGCCTGCGACGATTTGAAGAAACATCATCGTTTGCAGCTGTGGACGTTCCAGGTGATGCAGCGTGTCGCCGAGATAAAGCAGAGCAAAACTCTGAATAACGCCGAGCAATCCAAGCACTGACGAGATGACCAGTACCCTGTCCAGTTCCCATCTTACCGGCTGCGGCGGCACAGTGGCATTGTCGAACGCGATTGTCATAATGGGTACATCGTCCAGGAGCGCGAGGGCGATCAGCATGATCGCGGTCAACGGGAAAAAGTGATAGTAGATCGAGGCCAGCACGACAAACACCATGATCGCGATAGTCATGGCAATCCGATACAGTACGTAGCTTGTCATCCGCTCAAAGATGCGCCTGGCCTCCGCGATCCCCTCGATGATTACAGACAATCCCGGCGCGGTTAGGACTAACGCCGCCGCTGCGCGCGCCGCTTCGGTTGCCCCGGAAACGGCGATCCCAACATCAGCTTGCTTGAGGGCGGGCGCGTCGTTGACGCCATCCCCGGTCATGCCGACGATGTGCCCGTTCTGCTGCAGTATTTTTACGATCGCGTATTTGTGTTCAGGAAAAACTTCAGCGAACCCATCGGCCTCATCGATCTTCTCCGCTGCATCGATCGGGATTTGCCCTTTAGTCACGTCTCCCGGGAAGAGTTCGGTTGCCGGCTGAATATTTGTGCCCATGTCCAGCTCCAACGCAATTTGGCGCGCGATCGCGACGTTATCGCCGGTGACCATTTTTACTTTCACGCCGTAAGCGCGAGCCCGGGCGATCGTACTCTTTGAATCATGTCGCGGCGGGTCGAGAAGCGGCAGAATTCCCAGGAAAATCCAATCATCATCGCTGCGAGCGACGGCTACGCCGATCGTGCGGTAACCATGACTCGCGAGACTGGCCACTGTCTGCTGCTCCTTTTCCAAGTCCGCGCCGCCAAGTTTCGTTAACGCTAGAATGACTTGCGGCGCGCCTTTGCTAACGCGAAAGACTGCGCCCAATTGTTCCTTAATTGTCGCTTCCGTACGCTTATGCACCGGGTCGAATGGCACATATGCTTCTTGCTGGTACTTCTTGAGGACCGATTGGTCCTTAAGCCCGGCTAATATTGCGAGGTCAATCGGATCGTCATCGGCTGCGCGCGAGGCTAGCGATGCCATCAAAATCAATGTGTCCGGATCGGTGCCGGGCCGCGGCTGCGCTTGGCCAAGGGTGAGCTTGTTCTCGGTTAACGTCCCGGTCTTGTCGGAACAGAGCACATCGACACCTGCCAGTTCCTCGATTGCTTCTAATCGCGACACGATAGCCTTGCGTTTCGCCAGTAGTCGCGCGCCCAACGCCATGGTCACCGACAAAACTGCCGGCATCGCTACGGGCACTGAGGCCACGAGAAGAATCAGAACGATTTCGGCCAGCCTTAACAGGACGGCTCGATCGTAATGGCCACGCATATCGAAAAGACGAGCAGCCACGAGAATCACCACCAAGACGAGCGCGAGGATAATCAGAAAATTGCCGATCCGCATCACGGCTCGCTGGAAATGCGATACACTGCCCGCCCCCGCCACCAGTTTCGCTGTGCGCCCAAAGAACGTGTTCGCGCCGGTGGCAGTAACTACCGCCGTCATTTCGCCCTGTTTAACGATCGAGCCCGAGTATGCGTTAGCGCCCGATTTCTTGCTGACCGGCAGCGATTCTCCCGTGAGAGCGGATTGATCGATGCTGATGTAATCGCCCGCGATGAGTGTGCAATCAGCGGGAACAACGTCGCCAAGATACAATCGAACAATGTCTCCCGGCACCAGCGTTCGCGCATCAACTTCCTGCCATGTTCCGTCGCGCAGCGCACGAGCTTTCAGTGCTAATGAACTCTTTAACGCGTCGAGCGCATTCGAGGCTTCATGTTCCTCCCAGAATCCAAGCAGCGCATTGAACAACAGCAGTGACGTAATTATTGCGAAATCGCCCCAGTCGCCTACGACGAATGCCATCAACGCCGCGGCTTCAATCATCCACGGAATGGGGGCCCAGAAGTAGCCGACCAGAGCGGCAAGCGTACTCTTCTGTTTTTCCACGAGGGCGTTTGGCCCGTACGTTTTCAATCGCGTCTGAACCTCGCCCTCGGTCAAACCCGTCTTCGTATCGGCTCCCCCCTTCGCTGGTGTTTGGACGATGGTTAGGCCAGCGGCCCCGGTGACATCTGGCGTTTGCATTACTCACTGCTCCTATCGCAGTGATGGCGACAGTGATAACTTTCCGGCCTACTGAAGACCAGAAAAATCTCCGCAGTGCAAATTGAGTGTGGTTATAGCCGGCACCGGTGATGCCGGCTGGATCGACAGCGGAATTTCCTTCGCCAATGAATCAGACACCGCCGCGAAGCTCCTCTCGCGCGAAGCAATTGTGTATGCCTACATGCGAAGTTTGCGAGAACGAATACGACAAGGCGTTTGAAATCGTTGTGGCCGGACAGCGTCACACCTTCGATAGCTTCGAATGCGCAATCCACGCGCTGGCGCCTGTTTGCCCGCACTGCAACTGCCGAATCGTCGGCCACGGTGTCGAAGAGAACGGACAAATCTTCTGCTGCGTCCACTGTGCACGCGCGTCCGGCACAACGCAGTTGAAGGACCGCGTCTAAACATTGAAGTAATTGAAGTAGCCGCAGTTCACTGGAGTGGCGTCACGGGGTTCGCGTGCCGCATTGCAAACACCGCGCCGATCGATTTGATGCGACTGGACTTAGGCGGACTTGCGAAATACAGATGCTGATTATGAAAGCATTTCGCGCTTCGTTCGTTGGGCTGACGTGTTTATCGTTCGCAAGTTTAGTAGCGCTGGCGCAAACACCCGCGACAAAATCCACAGCATCATCGAAGGCAATCGCGGTGTTGCATCCCACCGCAGGCAATAAGGTCAACGGCGCCGTCACATTCACGCCGGTCGCCGATGGCGTGCAGATCCACGCGGAGCTCGCGGGGCTAACGCCTGGCAAGCACGGGTTTCATGTCCATGAATTCGGCGATTGCAGTGCAGCCGATGCCAGTTCGGCGGGCGCGCATTTCAATCCCACGGGCCAACCGCATGCAGGCCCTGATACAGCCGCGCGGCACGAGGGCGACATGGGCAACATCGAAGCAGACGCTTCCGGCAACGCGAAGCTGGATTATGTGGACCATCAGATCTCTCTCGCAAATGATGCAAAATCGGTGATTGGGCGCTCGGTGGTCGTTCACGCAAAGTCCGACGATCTGAAGACTCAACCATCCGGCGACTCAGGCGCGCGCATCGCTTGTGGCGTGATTGGTTGGGCAAAAAGACAGTAACCGCAGGCCCGCGGCAAAGTCGAATATCAGCCCGCTCGGCTGATTCGCCCGGCAGGCTGCCAGCCTGCCGAAATAGCCCTGGAGCGGGTTGGCAGCCCGCGTGCCGGGTCAGACTGGGAGCCTGACATCCTATTTTTCCCGTCTCCGAAACGGAGGTTTCGACCACACTGCCAAAAAAATCCCCTCGTAATCTCTTTACTCGACAGAGCGAATGTCATCTGATCAAATTATCGAAAACCATCGCCCTGCACGCTTATGCCACGATTATCTAAAATTGAATTGTCGCCCGATAATGGGTGTGTCATCGACATGAAATGGAGCCTTGGCCCGTTGAGCTATCACTCTTCTGCCGCCGGCAAGGTCACAGCGGAACCGAACACGGAAATTGTTCGGCTGCCCGAACTGGTTCTTTACGATCACGTCGGTTTTAAAGGTTCTTACGCCCGGACGAACTTGAGTTTCCATTACGTCGGCGATTACTGGAACGACCGGATGAGTTGCGTGATTGTGGAGAGCGGCGTGTGGCGATTTTATCGCGATGAATATTACAAGGGCCCGCACTGGGACCTCGGCCCTGGATATTACGAAAGCTTCTTCGCCGAAAAAGGCCCTGACGACGTCGTCAGCTCCTTTCAGTGCATCGCCCTGACGTAACTGGCGATCCGAATTAGACGAATTTTTTCGTCTAATTGTCGTTAGGCCTTTCACGCGCAGTGTTCTGGAACGCATTCAGGATTGCCATCGGCGGGTTTCTCGTTGCTTGGTCACTTTACGCGGCGGTCAGTTCGCTTTGGCGCGCGCGAGGCCATCGCGAAGTTGCGGGATTCGTCGGTGGCATTCTGGTGGCTTACGGCATCAGCGCATTTTACGGCTTGGCCTTTTCAGCGCGTGGCAGTTTGCCGGCTTCGTTCGAGTGGCCGATGGGTCGAGCAGATCAGTTGATTGAAATGCCTGATGGACGGCGAATCGCGGTGCATCCGGCATCGGCTCGCATCCAAGTATATGATCGGGATTGGAAACTTCTGCACGCCTGGGTTATGCATGCTGGGGCAGGAGACTTCAGAGCGATACTACTACCAGACGAAAAGCTGGTGGTGTGGACTGTGCGCGGCGCGCAGCGTTACGTTTTTACTCTCGACGGTACTCAGGTCGAGCAGACTTCATATCCGCCAGAGCAGTATCAGCGTTTGCCTGTTACGGCCGGTCCAGGTTACGTTCCGACACCCATTCTGCTATGGCCTTTTTCTTCGTCATTTGCTGCATGGAGCGTAGCAGTAGCCGGTGGGCTTTTGCTTGTCTATTCGGATCCGAAGCGGTTCTTTAAGAAGAGTTGGGATACAAGAAAGCTAACCAAACGCTGGAGCTAAACCGCCATCCGGTGCGTTTACGTTCAAGATGAGCAAGATCGTTTCAAGCAAAGCCCAGTTCGTTCTCGGCGGCGGATAGCTTGGTTAATTTTCTAGACACCGTGGAATTTTTTTGCGTTACCGCGGTTGTTGACACAAGCGCCGCTACAATGTGGTGGTTTCGAGAACTTCACGCGCGCAGCCCCAGGAGAGGGTGAACCCAGCGCCGCCGTGGCCGTAATTGTGAATGACAGCGCGGCCGTCACGCAGGCGGTCGCTTTCGAGCCGGACGCCTGATTTTCGGAATGGGCGCAGGCCGACGCGTTCGGCGAGGAGGCGGGGTCTCTCGATGCTCAGCACGCGGCTGCATTCGCCGACAATTTTGGATGTGGTTACTGGATCAGTCGCAAGATTGTCGCTGATTTCGTTTGTTCCACCGAAGACACAATCATTCGTCCGCGGGATTGCGTACATGAGCGGTGCGTCATCACACACAATTGCACAGGAAAGATCATCGATTCTCGGCACAACCGCGACTTGGCCACGATGCGGCTCGAGATCGCGATCGTGAACAAGCTCGCGCGCCCCGATTCCCGCGCAATTGATCACGAGATTGAATTTGGGATCGACATCTTCGAGTTTTTCGAGACGGACATTTGAGGTGATTGATCCGCCAGCAGCGATAAAACGATTTGCCAGGTAATCGAGGTAAATCGTCGTGTCCATCAGTGGAACCGTGAGTGCGAATCCATTCCTAAAGAATTTCAGAGATTTGATTCGCTCACTTCCCGATCGCTCAGCCTCCGGCCTTCCCATCCATGTCGCGGCTTCCCTAGCCACTCCATTCTCGACTTTGCTCGGGATGACAGGACGAGCGCCAAGTGAAATTGCCCAATCTGGGATTTGAATCTCGCCGGTGCGCGAAAATTGGCGCAGTTCGATCATTGAGACGCCGCTCGCGGACATGCGAGCAAGGTCAGCGAGCACCTGGTAAGTCTCGAGTGCCCAAGGGATGACTCTTCTTGCCGGTCGGGCGTCGTACGGAAACCAGACAGCCGCAGCCGCGCCAGACGTGGTTTGCTTGCCCGTTTCCTTCGCGAAAATCGCAGTGCGATAACCGCGTTCGGCAAAAACAACGCCGCAAGTCAGTCCCGACACGCCCGCGCCGACGATTGCGACATTTGGGTCCATTTCCAAATGGTAGGGAGGTATCCCCGCACCGTCCGTAAAATTTTTTTGGGGGGGCCGGCAGTCGCGCCCTACCGCTGATGAACGTACGTGCCAAATCCGCAAGCAGCGTCTAACATTACGTCGCAATGGTTTCACTTAATCGAGATACGCTCACGGGGAAGATTTTGGAGGGCGCGCGGATTTCGACAGATGACGCGCTGGAATTATATCGCTGGCCATTGGAAGAACTGGCCGCGCTAGCGAATGCCCGGCGTGATTTGGCAAAGCGAATGCCCGGCGTGATTTGGCAAAAGCGAAGAGCTACGGCGGCCGCGGACGCGAGATCGTGACGTACATCGTTGATCGCAACATCAATTACACGAATGTCTGCAACGTTTACTGCAAATTCTGCGCGTTTTACCGAACGGAGCGCGACGAAGATCATTACGTGCTTAGTTTCGAGCAGCTCGATCAAAAGCTGGATGAACTCACTGCCGCAGGCGGAGTTCAAATTCTGATGCAGGGCGGGCATCATCCGAAATTGCCATTCCAATGGTACATTGATCTTTTGCAGCACATCCGCACAAAATATCCGCACATCAATATTCATGGATTCAGTCCGCCGGAATTTCAGCATTTCGCTGAGACATTTCGGATGCCGCTACGAGAAGTGATTTCAGAATTTAAGGCGGCCGGACTGGGTTCAATCCCGGGCGGCGGCGGCGAAATCCTCGTGGACCGGGTGCGAAAAAAGATTTCGCCTTTGAAAATCAACAGTGATGAATGGATCGAGGTGATGCAGGTGGCACACGAGATCGGATTAAAATCGAGCGCCACGATGATGTTTGGCCATGTGGAGACGATTGAAGACCGCGTCGAGCATTTGCGGCGTATCCGCGATCAACAGGATCGCAGCGGCGGATTCACCGCGTTTATCTGCTGGACCTTTCAACCGCAGCACACCGTGCTAAAAGTCAAACAGCGCACGGGCGTGTCCGAATATCTGCGGACACAAGCCTTGGCCCGGATTTTCTTGGACAACATTGAAAACATTCAAAGCTCATGGGTGACCCAAGGTCCGGACATCGGCCAGATCGCGCTTAAATACGGCGCAAACGATTTCGGCTCGGTCATGATGGAAGAAAATGTGGTCAGCAGCGCGGGGACAACTTTTCGACTCGACGCAACGCAAATCGAATCGCTGATTCGTGGCGCAGGCTATGAACCCCACCGGCGAAATAATTGGTACGAACTGTTGAACTGAAGAAGGAGACAGCCATGGAATTAATTGAAGCCTTTCCGCGATTGCTCAGTTGGGCCGTGCCCATCATCATTCTCGCCATCATTGTTTTTCCGCAGGCGATCCGGATCCTGCGCGAATACGAGCGAGGCGTGATTTTTCGACTCGGGAAATTACTTACCGCGAAGGGTCCGGGCGTGATTTTCCTCATCCCAATCGTCGATCGCATGGTGCGAATGGACTTGCGCGTGGTGACGATCAACGTCGAACGCCAGGAAATGATGACGCGCGATAACGTACCGGTGAGCGTGGATGCGGTGGTTTATTTCCGGGTGGTCGATCCGCAGGCGGCGGTGGTGAAAGTCGAAAATTTCCTCAAGGCCACGTCGCTTATCGCCCAAACCACATTGCGCAGCGTAATCGGGCAGGCGCCGCTGGATGATTTGCTTTCCCAGCGCGAGTCGATCAACCAAACGCTCCAGGATATCATTGACAAACAAACCGAGCCATGGGGCGTAAAAGTCACTGCAGTCGAGGTGAAGGACGTCGTTTTGCCCGACACGATGAAGCGCGCCATGGCCAAGCAGGCCGAAGCCGAGCGCGAACGCCGAGCCAAGATCGTCAACGCCGAAGGCGAATTTCAGGCGGCGGAAAAGATGGTGCAGGCAGCCGCGATGATGAGCAAAGAGCCGATCGCACTGCAACTGCGTTTCCTGCAAACCATGCGCGAAATTTCCAGTGAGCGCAATACAACGACGTTCCTTCCCGTTCCGATCGACATCTTCACGCCATTAATCAAAAAGAGCGAACCGCCGAAATCGTAGTTTGCGGCTCGAATCAGCACACGATCTGCGCGATCTGCCGGCGAAAAAGCTTGGCACCGCCGGATGCTGGATGGCGGACGCAGTACGCGTCAAAACCAAGTTGCTCTAGCTGCGCGGCTGCGATTTTTCCAAGCGCGACGATTTGCTCAGAAGCAAATAACTCAAGGAAAGCCTTCAGCACAGGGCGACCGGAAAGTTGCTCCGACTTGTTAGGCATACGATTGCTCAGCAGCCCGCGGCGCGGATCGAACGAATGCCACGGGAATGCATTCCACAACACGAACTCGTCCGGCACCAACCCAATCTTCAGCAACGCGCCCCAGACAATGGTCGCCGTCGGTTCCGAAAAACCATCCGGACAAATACTCGGTTTGCTCGTGCGACATGGCTTAAAGCCCGAAAGAATCTGTAGCGGCGGTCTATGACCGCCGTGGTTACCCTTGCCCCGCAGATATCGGCGCTCACAGAGCGCCGCTACAATGTCTGGCTGTTTGCCGAGGAGCGTGCGCTCGGAAGTCATCGGGATTCCGCTGAAATGACCGCCGCGATAACCGAGCGCTTCGCCGATAAACACGAGTCTCGCGTTTCCGAGTCGTTCCCGCAGATACAAGCTTAGTTGTTTGCGCCGAATCGCCGGCGCATTCGATCCGATGTCGTTTTGGGCATCGACTTCCCACCACGGATTAAACACCGCACCGGAAGGCGACTTTTTTAAAAGTCGCAGAAAGTGATCCAGCTGGTTGCGCGACATCACGGGAACTAAGTGCAAACGTAAGCGCGATGCCAGAGCTGCCCGAAGTCGAAACGTTCAAGCGATACCTGGACAGCACGTCATTGCATCAGCGCATCACCAACGTCGAGGTGCGCGACGCGTATGTCTTGAAAGGCATTTCCGCGCGTGAGTTGACACGTTACCTTAAAGGACGCCGTTTCGAAAACAGTCACCGGCACGGCAAACATTTGTTTGTGCACGCCGGTAATGAGCTTTGGTTGCGATTGCATTTCGGCATGACCGGCTCGCTTGAGTACCTCAAACACGATGAACGAGCTCCGAAAACTGCAAGAGTAATTTTTCGTTTCGCCACTAACCGTCGGCTGGCCTTCGACGATCAGCGCAAGTTTGGCGAGATCGAGTTGATCGAGGATGTGGATGAGTTTCTGCAAACACGTGACATCGGTCCGGACGCAATTGAGATTGGTCTTTCGCAGTTCAAGGCAATTGTTGGAAACCGTCGCGGCGCAGTAAAAGCGATTCTGTTGAACCAGCAGTTGATCGCCGGGATCGGCAACCTTTACGCAGATGAAATTCTTTTCCGCGCAGGGATGCACCCGGCCACTGAAGCGGCCAGTTTGACTGAGACGGATCTGAGGCGGTTGTTTCGTACAACGCGCTATGTATTAGGGAAAGCGATTGCGTTGAAAACCGATTTCAATCGTTTGCCGAAATCATGGCTGCTGACACATCGTGGAAAACGCGGCAGATGTCCGCGATGCGGTGGCGCGTTGAAATCGGCGACGATCGGCGGACGCACGTCATGGTTTTGCACGCATTGCCAAAAGCAAGCCTCCTGAAGTGAAGCCCAAAGTGTTACTAACCGGTCGTCCCGGGTGCGGCAAGACGACTCTGATTAAGCGAGTCGTGAACGAACTCGCGTTGTCAGCCGGGGGTTTTTACACGGAAGAAATTCGCCAGGGCGGCCAGCGTGTTGGATTCAAGATTATCACTCTAGACGGTGAAGAGACTGTGCTTGCGCATGTAGATTTCAACACAAAGCAGCGCGTCGGAAAATATGGGATCGATCTGCGCGCTCTCGAAAGCATCGGCACTGAAGCGATCTGCATAGCCGTGCAAGCACGGCAACTTGTCGTCATCGATGAAATCGGGCCAATGGAAATCAGGTCGCGCATTTTTTGCGATATAGTGAACGAAGCGCTCGATAGCGGAAAGCCGATCCTTGGAACGATCACCGCGCGATCGTTTCCGTTCACGAATAGGATCAAGAAGCGTCACGATGTCACTCTCATCGAAGTTCGTCCGAACAATCGTGAGCAACTCCCGTCGGGATTATGCGGTCAATTCATGACCTGATCAGCGCAACATTTCCAACAGTGTGAGTGCATTCTTCGGCGCGGCGCCTTCGGCGTCATTGTCGAAGTAAACGTGCACATCGCGATTTTCGTTGAGCCAACGGCGTACGCGAGTCGTCCATTTTCTCAGCGCGGGCTTGCTATAGCTGGATGCGTATTTGCGGGTGTGCCCGTGTAAACGGACGTAAACGAGATCGGTAGTCACTCGATCCCACATCGGCCAGTCCGGCGCGTCGGACATGCAGACGGCGATGGCGTGCTTCGTCAGACATTCGGCTACTTCGTCATCGAACCACGTTCTGTGGCGAAACTCGATCGAGTGCCGGGTGTTTTCCCAATGGCGCAGGGTTTGTAAAAATTTTTCCAGCCGCTCGATGTTCTTTTTAAAAAATGCCGGAAGCTGCCACACCACCGCAGCCAATCGTTTGCCCAGTGGCGATGCCGCGTCGCGACAACGAATCACCGGTTCCTCCACGTCGAGCAGCTTTTTGTTGTGGGTGACGTAACGATGTCCTTTAATGGCAAACGGAAATCCGTCCGGCGTTTCATCTCGCCATTTCGCGAAGACGCTTTGCGGCTGCAGCCTGTAAAACGTGCCGTTTACCTCGATCGCGGTGAATCGTTCAGCGCAAAACCGGAGCCATTGTTTCTGCGGCGTGTCGCCGTAGAAATGCGTTCGCCACGTTTTGTAATTCCAGCCGCTGGTGCCGATATATGCTTTGCCAGGCATTGGACGCGAAGGATACCTGATAGGCCAATAACTTGATTAAAGTTTAATAGTACGTGGGAATGCAATAGTAGAGCCGAACCAAGTCGGTTTATCGGCGACGGTCTCGTACTCTGCGGCTATCTGTTCGGGGTTTAGTTTTAAGCCCCATTGAAAACGCACATCTCCGCGAGAACCGAGAGAGGCGGAGGCATTTCTGCGCACGGATAGTAAATTTTTGCGCGTGAGGACACGCGCCGCTAGACTACTTTGCGATGAATTTTGCCGTCGTTCGGTTTCCCGGATCCAACTGCGATCAGGATTGTGTCGCAGCGATCAACGGGCTCGATGGTTTACGCGCGGAATACGTCTGGCACAAGGAAACTTCGCTCGATGATTTCGATGCAATCGTTTTGCCCGGCGGATTTGCTTATGGCGATTACCTTCGCTGCGGCGCCATTGCCCGATTTTCGCCAATCATGAAAGCAGTGATCGGCGACGCGCGCGCGGGGAAGCTCGTGCTCGGTACATGCAACGGCTTTCAGGTATTATGCGAAGCTGGTCTGTTGCCAGGCGCGCTGGTGAGAAACCGGTCACTGCGGTTTGTTTGCGACATGGTGACCACCCGAGTGGAACTGGATGATTCGCCCTTCACGCATGGTTGTCCGAAAGGTACGCTTCTGCGGTTGCCCGTCGCGCACGGCGAAGGCTGTTTTTTCGCTGATCCACAAACGTTGAGCGAACTGAACGCCAATGAACAAGTGATTTTGCGTTACGCGGACGAACAAGGCCACATTGTTCCAGAAGCGAATCCGAACGGCTCGATCGAAAACATTGCCGGGGTTTGTAATCGCGAGCGAAATGTTTTCGGTTTGATGCCACACCCCGACCGGGCGTGGGATGCGCGGCTGGGCAGCGCAGATGGCGCGAAGATTTTTCTGTCGATGATGGAAACGATTCGCGCGAGTCGCTCAACGAATCGGCCCGAGCGCGTGAGACAAGTCGCATGAGCGCCACGGCTATCCGAACCTAGGAGAAAACCGGATAGTAGGCCCTCTCCCTGACGAGTGGAGAGCAACCCTGACGAAGCGTGTTACGCTGATACAGAGTTGTAATAAAAACGAACACGATTCAGCGTCATCGCCACGGACGCCTCTTGGGATAGGAGCTGGCATCGGTATTGCTTAACTAAGATCTCCGAAAACCACTGAAATCTTATGCTCCTAGAAAAAACCTTACACATGAGCCAACCGTTGGCGGAGTGCAAAGCACGTCTGGCCAGCATTCAATCGTATCGGCGGCAGTTTCTGATGGTGACACGTGCGACGGTGACATCGTCCAAGACCGTCGATTTCAGTTTTCGCGGTCCGTTGGGTTTCGAAGCTCACACCGTGCTACTGTCAGTGGACAGCGATTCGCCGGGCCAATATGCGTTCGAGTCCGTGGGCGGAAATGTTTCCGTGATGGGCATCGTTGATTTTACTGAGATCCGGCCACATTGCACCGAGGTTACGCTCGCCGTTCACTACGAAATCAAAAATAAATTGTTTGCCTGGCTGGATCGACGCCTGCACTTCGTGGACAGCTTTGTCACTGCCGAATTGCGCAGCATCCGCGCGCATTTCGAAGGCATCAGGTCAAGCTATCTGGAGGGCGCACGCGCCATGCCCGTGCTCCAAGTGGCGCACGCGTGATAGTTCCTCCGCAACGGCAAATCTGCGGCAAACAAGGGTGGGCGCCCGGGCTAGCCGATTCGCACGGCGTGTTTTCTGTCGAGGCGAAGGATCTGGCCCGGGCGAAGGCTCATTTTCGCCTTGGGATCACGAACTTTTGTTCCGTCTAATTCCACGCTTCCCTGCTTGATCAGTCGCGAGATCTCGCTGTGCGATTTTTTTGCCTGAAATACGTCCCGGTAAATATCGGAGACGACTGCGACGGCGCTAAAGTCCTGTCGTTCGGCTGGTGAAAACGCCGGCAGATGGGCGTGTTTCAAGTCGCGTTTGCTGAACCGGGTGTTCCATTCTTCGAGCCCCTTTTTGGCCGCGTCTGCCGAGTGGTACGTCCGCACGATTTCGAACGCGAGCTGCCTTTTCGCTTCAACGGGATGCGCCTCTGCGGACACCATGCGGCCCAGAAGCAATTCGTAATATCGCGCCATCAACTGATCGGAAATGCTCATTAATTTCCCAAACATCTCTGAAGCGGGCTCGTTGACCGCGACGTAATTACCGAGGCTCTTGCTCATTTTTTTGGAGCCGTCCAAGCCTTCCAGAATCGGGAGCAGGAAAACAACCTGCTGCGGCATGCCTTCTTCTTTTTGAAAATCGCGCCCGATCAGAATATTGAAGAGCTGATCGGTCCCTCCAAGTTCCACATCGGCTTTCACCATCACCGAATCCCACCCCTGCATAATGGGATACTGGATCTCGTGCGCGCGGATGGATTGCTGCTTGTCAATGCGCGTCTTAAAATCTTCCCGCTGCAACATCTGCTGCAATGTCACGCGGCTGTTGAGACGGATCACGTCTTCGAAGGACATGGCGCGGAACCAGTCGCCGTTGCACACCGTTTCCGTACGCGCGGCGTCAAGAATTTTGAATGCCTGCTCGCGGTACGTCGCCGCGTTTGCGAGCACTTCTTCATGGGTGAGATGCGGCCTTGTAACGGAGCGACCGCTGGGGTCGCCGATCATCCCCGTGAAATCGCCGATGATGAGAATTGCATGGTGGCCGAGGTCCTGAAACTGCCTCAGTTTTCGCAAAACAATCGTGTGGCCGAGATGAATATCCGAGGTTGTCGGATCGACCCCGAGCTTGATGCGCAACGGCCGGCCGAGCGCAAGTTTATCGCGCAGCTCATTTTCATTAATGATCTGCGCGGCGCCTTGTTTTAATATCGCCAGAGATTCGTCCGGTTGCATGATCCAATCACAAAATAGTGCACCCGCCTCGCCGGGACGAGCGCTACTTGTTCTTGTTCAGTAACTCGCGGACCTGATCGATCGTGAGCGGCGCGTTTTTTTGGTCGAGCGACTTTTGGCTTTTTCCTTCGTCTAAAAATGGCCGGTTCCCCGCGTACGCGCGAGAGGCGACCTTTTTACCCGATTGAGGCGCGTCGCGAACACCGCTCGCGGTGTGATTTGCGTGAGCAAACTGCGAAGTTGCCACTGTTTGCTGTGACGAAGCCTCATAGGCCCTGCGTCCGCTGCGATAAGTCTGCGAGTAGAACCGGCTCGTTGCGAAGTCACGTGTTCCAGAGAAATCTTTCGAGGATGTTTGCTGGTGAATGTAAAATGATCCGACACTTGCCCGTTTGTTGATTGATGCCGAACCGTCGCTCGCAAACCTCTTGTTTTGGGCAGCGTTTTGCAATGCCATGTCCGGCTTGAGAAGCCGATCAATTAGTTTTCTTTCCTGGTCCTGACCACATGCGCAACAAATAAGGATTGCCAGCACAATGCAGACTGCGAACGATCTTCCCACGACGCGAGGCTGCCCCA
>WNFR01000638.1_pt1 | contig 35711 bp, 33 predicted proteins | sample 5400221 | NCBI WGS metagenome assembly WNFR01 (sample SAMN13153357, study PRJNA577476) | soil metagenome | isolation source: 40 cm soil under Madrone tree | place: USA:California | collected 2016-06-14 | reverse complement strand
CATTGGCGTCAGGTCGCGGCGAGATATAAGGATCGTGCCGAAAAAGTGTCAAGCGGGGTATTCAACCTCGCCAGGCGATGAGGGTTGCCAAAGCGACGCCGCTGTGGGCTTGATCTGAGCTACAGTTGGAAGCTGCTGCGATCCGGAGAATTTCGGACTACACAAGTTCGCCGTAACAACAGTGCGGCCCCGGCGGCGGAAACGGCTGCAAGACGTTGCTTGCCAAGCCGTCACTCGGCGGAGGTAACCCCCTGCGCCGCTGGACACGCGCGCCCGCGGGTGGGCTCAGGCCGTATGTCCCGGCTCGGAGTCGTTGGACGGCGTTTTGATCCGGCGCAGACGGGTCATCGGCGCCGGCTTGAGTTCCGCCGCACCCCTGGAGCCGCCGAGACGTTCACGGGCCACATCGTCTTCGGTCGGACGATCCGTATCGTCTGGCTTCGACTTGACTTTGGTCATTTTTTGCCTCTGTCAACGGTTTTTTCATTAAGCGCGTGGGCCCAATTCGGTTCCGCAGGGCGGCAAGCGCAAGGATTCTGGGAGCACGGGCACCTCGAACCTTGTCGGTGTTCTGGGAGTTGATCTCGCGCTTTGCGTTGTCCGGACCAGAGAAATTCGATGTTCCCGCTACGATGTTCCCGCTAAGAGAGAACATGAACGCCTAACTTCCTGCCAAGGTTGCAGCAGCAATGGCCGACATCGACCCTGAACTTTCCATTTCCTCCGAAAAGGTCTGCTTCATCGTTGCGAAGGCGCGCGAATTCGAGGCCAAAGATGTCGCCACAATTCCCGACGAAGCCTCCAATCCGAGTGACGATCGGATGATCGAAGTCCTGGAGGACCGTCCTACCGAGGACGCGGTGCTCCAGGAGCTACAAAGCTTCATCGGCGCCATGAGCGAAGATGAGCAGATTGACCTCGTTGCCCTGGCGTGGCTGGGGCGAGGCGATGCCGGGGCGGAGGGCTGGCGGGAATTGCGCAGCGAGGCCGCGCGAGCACACAATCGTCGTACCGCCTCGTATCTCCTGGCGATGCCGCTTCTCCCCAATTACCTCCAGGATGGGCTCGCCGAGCTTGGCTTCTTCTGCGAGGAGTTCGAGCGGGATAACCTCTGACGAGACTTCGGCGGTGGACAGAGTTGCACACACCCCGGGACTTTCTCGAAGGACCGTGCCGCACCTTGAGTGCGCGCCAAAAAGCCATCGGCAAACTCGCGCTGTCGCGGCGCAAGCTATCCGTGCGTTCGACTTGGCGCGCGGGAAGGCCGCGCGCCGGCGGCGGTTGAATAATACCTATGTACGGTATAGGACTGTTGGGGGGCGGATTTTGGCAAAACGAACTAATTCTGGAATTCCCAACGAAATCAATGCCGTCTGGTTTTCCGCGCCGCGGCGATCCTGGATCATTAGCGACCCGTGCATGATCGCACCGACGGCCCACCTTAACCCTTAAAGCAAGCGCGGCAGCCGCAAAAGTGCCGGGCGCAAGAAATCACGCTTCAGCCGCTTTTGCGAAGGCAATATGGGGCCGGAGGAACTCATGCGGCCGAAGGTTTGGTCACGGCGTAACGGTATCGGGCCGGCTGGAATGCGCATGCTTTGCGCAGCGACGCTGTCGGTTCTCGCGCTTTGCCGTCCCAGCGCCGCATCCGAACCGACAATCGCGGTGGAAGGCAATCGCCGCACCGATGCGCAAGCCATCCGCGAGCACTTCCATGCATCGTCGGACGCGCTCCTGATGCCGGCCGCCGTCGATGCTGCCCTGAAGGAGCTCTATGAGACCGGTCTATTCGAGGATGTGAAAATTGCTCGGTCCGGGACACACCTCATCGTCACTGTGGTCGAAGCGCCGCTGATCGAGCGCCTGCGGTTCGAGGGCAACAAGCAGATCAAGGACAAGGATCTCGCCAAGGAGATCAGCCTGAAGCCGCGCGGTGCGATGACCAAGGCTGCCGTGCGTGAGGACGTGGCGCGGATCATCGAGATTTATCACCGCAATGGCCGCTACCAGGTGGAGGTCACGCCCAACACGATCGGCCGCGGCGAAGGGCGCGTCGATCTTGTTTTCGAGATCCGGGAAGGCGCCAAGACAGGCGTCAAGGGCATCGCGTTCGTCGGCAACCGCGAATTTGCCGAATCGCGTCTGCAAGGGGTCATCAAGACCACCGAATCCGGGTGGTTCGGGTTTCTTAAAACCAGCGATGTCTACGACCCCGACCGTATCGAGGCCGATGCTGATCTCCTGCGCCGTTTCTACGTGAAGAACGGGTTCGCCGACGTGCATGTTTCGGCCGCTGCTGCGTACGATCCGGCCCGGCAGGGCTTCACACTGACCTTCACCATCGATGAGGGCACGCGCTACCGTTTCGGTACGATTGAAATCCAACCGCATATTGCGGCGCTCGATCAGTCTGGCCTGCGCAATGCCGTGCATCTTGTGCAGGGTAATATCTTTGACGGCGAGGCCGTCGGGAAGGCGGTCGATGCCATCGCGGTGGCAGCCGGCAAACGCGGCTTTCCATTCGTCGATGTCCGCCCGCACGCCAACCGCGATTCCGCAGCTAACGTCATCAACGTCGTCTTCACGCTTGACGACGGCCCACGCCGCTATGTCGAGCGCATCAACATTCACGGCAATACGTTCACGCGCGACGAGGCGATCCGGCGCGAATTCGACGTCGCCGAGGGCGATGCCTATAACCGCGGCCTGATCGACGCCGCAGAGCGCCGCTTGAAGCAGCTGGCACCGTTCAAATCGGTGAAGATCACGGCCGAAGATGGCTCGACGCCGGATCGGGTGGTGCTCAACGTCGAGGTGGAGGAACAACAAACCGGTGATCTGTCATTTTCGGGAGGCTACTCGACGTCCGTCGGTATCATCGGCGAGGTCAGCGTTTCGGAACGAAACTTCCTCGGCCGTGGACAATATGTGAAGGTATCGGTTGCGGTCGGCGAATACCTGCACAGCGGCGCTGTGTCATTTGTCGAGCCCTATTTCCTGGGCAACCGCATGTCGCTCGGGCTCGACTTGTTCTTCAAGGAGACGCTCGCCAATCCGACGCAGTCCTACGGCAGCGAAAGCTACGGCGCGGGCGTCAAAGTGAGCGCGCCGCTGATGGATGGGGTGACGAGCGAAGCGCACTACGCGCTGGTCAACCAGAGCGTGTCGCTTAGTCCCACTCTGATGGAATGCATCCCGCCGAATGCCTCGACTACGTGCCCGTCCGTTGCCGTCAAGCAGGCCGCGCTCAACGGCGCTCAATGGGTGTCGACGGTCGGATCGACGCTCACTTTTTCGTCGCTCGACAATCCCAAGAGCCCCCATGACGGCGTGCGCGCCGAGCTTCGTCAGGACGTGGCAAGCCTCCCCGGTACCGTCGATTTTCTCCGCACCACCGCAGACATGCGCTATTACCGCGACCTCGGCAATGACGTTGTTGGCTTGATGCGGGCTCAAGGCGGATACATCACGCCCTATGGCGGACAGACGTTGCCGCTGACGAGCAGCTTTTTTGGCGGCCCGCAATTGGTCCGCGGCTTTGCCGTCAACGGCTTCGGTCCGCGCGACATCACGTCCGGCACCACCCAGGACAATATCGGCGGCAGTCGCTACTGGACGACGTCTGCGGAACTGCAGGCGGCGATCCCGCGGATGCCGCCTGAGATCGCCTTGAAGGCCGCGGTTTTCGCCGACGCCGGAAGCCTGTGGGGCTACCGGGGCGCAACCTCGTTTCCGTCGCTGTCGCAGTCGCTGACAGTTGCGGACTCCCAGCGCGTCCGCTCGTCCATCGGCTCGAGCCTGATCTGGGATTCGCCGTTCGGCGCGCTACGGGTCGACTACGCCTACCCGATCAGCAAGGCGAGCACCGACGTCACGCAACGCCTGCATTTCGGGGTTGGTGCGTTCTGAGTTGCGTTCGTCCTAATCCTTCGTCCAATAATTCAGCGCCGCGGAGCCAAGCGCCCCGCCCACCACGCAAGGTATGCCGAACTCGACCTGTCCGGTCGCCGCCGCGGCGACGCAACCGAGCGCAACTGCGCCTTGGCCGACCTGACCCCAGGTGGAGATATCCCGCTTGTAGCCTGGTCCTTTGCGCTTAAGATCGTCGATGGCGGCGAGCGCAGCTTTGCGCAGGTGCGTGAGTTCCATGGTGTCCACCGCCTCGATCACCTCGTTCAAGATGGGCTGGACATCCGCGGGTTGCCGGGGCGCCTCGCGCCGGAGCATCGCCAGCAGTTCCGCATCATGCGCGGCATTGCTTGCGAGGGTGAATTTCGCCATGCTGCCGACGGTGAGCTTGTCGGTGTCCTGCCGGTCCTTCGACCACGGCAACATGCGAAGGATACGCTCCACCGGTCCATACGATCCCGTCGCAAAATAGTAGCCCCACAAGGTGTCGAGCACCTCCGAGGTCGCTTCAAGCCTGACGGGTTCTGGCGTCTTGTGGCCAGTGAAGAAATCGCCGACCGATGCCGTATAGCCCTTGAGCTTGTCGAGCGGTGTTGGACTGGCCTCGAACGCGATGGCGTCGAGCGTCGGCAGCTTCCCGGTCGTGTATTTCTCGATCATTAACTGACGGCTCGGCATGCGAGGGGCGAAGCGATTGAGCACGTCGCGCCAATTCGGCAGTCCCGAATACGCCACGGCCCGCACGATGAGCCAATGGTCTTCGGCCTTGATCGGCAACATCTTCTCGATGAGTTCGCCGGCCTGTTGCGGATGAGATCCGATGATGCCGGCGACGAAGCCCACATAGACGGCAGACGTCTCGGAATCGCGCAGTGCGCCGAGTTGGCTGAGCGTGCGCACCGCCGCCGGCACGCGGGCGACATCAGGCTTCGCCCGGTAACCGTTGATCCAGCGCAGCACCGCATCCGTCGTGCTAAGATCGGGTGCGCGGGCCGGGACGGCCGCAACCGGTCCGCAAAGCGCCATGGCGCAAGCGAGAGTCCACATCACGCGACGCATGTCGCCTCCGTCGTGACTGGCCCCCTTGCCGGTCAGGAATACGACTTATCGGCCCGGCGATTTCGTGATTGTCACACGGCAACCAGGTGCAATTTTGATGGCAGGGGGCGGAGTCGCGATCCGGCGCGGTTATGCGGTGTCCCGCTGACACCGAAGTACACATCCACGTCACTGCCGGCTTGACCCGGCAATCCGAAGCTCGTCATAAACAGGCGATCAGAGCTGCAATCGCTACATGCCTCGCTGGCGTGCGGGGAAGCTCGCCAAGCGGACGATTTTTGTTTGGCGCAAAAATCGCTATATCAGGGCCGAACTTTGGAGTCTTGCATGACCGACCCGATCACCTCCGACAAAGTCCCCGTCACGGTCCTGACCGGCTATCTCGGGGCCGGCAAGACGACGCTGCTCAACCGCATTTTGTCGGAGCCGCATGGGCAGAAATACGCAGTCATCGTCAACGAGTTCGGCGAGATCGGCATCGACAATGACCTTATCGTGGGCGCCGACGAGGAAATCTTCGAGATGAACAACGGCTGCATCTGCTGCACGGTGCGCGGCGATCTCATCCGTATCATCCAAGGCCTGATGCGCCGCAAAGGCAAATTCGACGCCATCATCGTCGAGACCACGGGGCTTGCCGACCCAGCGCCGGTCGCCCAGACTTTCTTCGTGGACCCGGAGATCGGCCGCAAGGCGAAGCTCGACGCCATCATCACGGTCGCCGATGCCAAGTGGCTCAAGGACCGGCTGCGCGATGCGCCAGAGGCCAAGAATCAGATCGCGTTCGCAGACGTGATCCTTGTCAACAAGACGGACCTCGTCGGCGCCGCGGACCTGCGGGAGATCGAAGCGCGCATCCGCGCCATTAATCCGTATGCGACGCTCCACCTGACGCAGCGCTGTGCGGTGCCGCTCGCCGACGTGCTCCACCGCAACGCCTTCGACCTCGACCGCATCCTCGATGTCGAGCCAAAGTTCCTGGAAGCGGGCGACGGTCACGATCATCATCACCACGATCATGCCGATGGCCACCACCATGGTCATGGCGGGCTCAAGCATTATCACGACGAGGATATGCAGTCGCTGTCGCTCAAAACCGACCGGGCGCTCGATCCGGACAAGTTCTTTCCCTGGATCCAGAATCTGGTGGCTCAGGAAGGTCAGAATATTCTCCGCTCCAAAGGCATCCTGGCGTTCAAGGACGACCCCAAGCGCTTTGCCTTCCAGGGCGTCCACATGATGCTGGATGGTGATCATCAGCGCGACTGGCGCGACAGCGAAAAGCGCGAAAGCCGCATCATATTCATCGGCCGCGAATTGCCGGAGAGCATGATCCGCAAAGGCTTCGAGGAATGCGCAGCGTGATCGCTATTCTCGCCGGCGGCTCAAGCGTTGGCCATGGCTACCACTAACACGCCGTCAGTCGCCGATCGCGCGCGGCCGATCGCGGCGGGAGCGGCCGTGGTCGGGGCGTATTTTCTCGCCGACACCGCCGTGCTCGTACTTGGCGACGAAGCGCTGCTGTTTGTAGCGGCGAACGGCGATCCTCAGCGCGTCGTGGTTCACGGCGGCGGCATCCTGGCAGCGGCGAGCGACGGCGAACGTATCGTGACGGGCGGCGACGACGGCAAGGTCGTGGCCACTAAGGCCGATATGACGACGGCGACGATCGCCGCCGATCCCAAGCATCGCTGGATCGATCACGTGGCCCTCGCACCGGATGGTACGGTCGGCTGGTCAGCCGGGAAAGACGCGTTCGTGCAACCCCGCAAGGGCGAGCCGCGCAAGCTCGAAGCGCCGTCGACGGTCGGCGGGCTTGCCTTCGCGCCCAAAGGCCGGCGGCTTGCGATCGCGCATTACCATGGCGTGACGCTGTGGTTTCCCAATGCGGCCGAGGCCATACCCGAGCGGCTGGAGTGGAAGGGCTCCCACCTCGACGTCACCTTCAGCCCCGACGGACGCTATCTGGTCACCGCCATGCAGGAACCAACGCTCCACGGCTGGCGCCTGGTCGACGGCAAGCACATGCGCATGTCCGGCTACTCCGCCAAGGTGCGCGCGATGGCTTGGACCGCCGGGGGCAAGGGTCTGGCAACATCCGGAGCGCCCCAGCTCATCGTCTGGCCGTTCCATGGCAAGGACGGCCCGATGGGAAAAGAGCCGCACATGCTGGCGCCCGCCGAGCATCAGGTCAGCGCTGTGGCTTGCCATCCGCAAAAGGATGTGATTGCGGCTGGCTACGACAACGGCTTGGTGCTTCTGGTCCGCACGACGGACGGCGCCGAGGTGCTGGCGCGCCGCCCCGACGGATCGCCTGTCTCCGCCTTGGCCTGGAATGCGAAAGGCACGGCGATCGCCTTCGGGACCGAGGAGGGCGAAGCCGGCATCGTCGACCTGGCTTGAGGGCGTTATCTTTATTCGCTGCGCGGGATTACACTTGCACGCCTGGCGCGGATTGCGGCGACGAATTTCGTGCGGATTTCCTCAAATAGCGCGTAGGGCAGCGCTCCGTAGGTGACACTGGCTGCATCGCCCCGTGTGGCAGGTCCAATAGGGTTGGCTTTGCTACTTCAACTAGCGCCGCGGTTGCGACGCCATGACGCGGGAACAGCCGCATTTCGACCTCAGCCGGTTCCCAAATGCCAAAAAGCAAGTCAATTCCAGGGAGAAGAAGCCATGCCTCGAATTGTAAATTTGCGTCTTGGCCGGGCCGCCCTACTGATCGGCCTTGCCGCCGGTAGCCTTGCAGTTGCGGATCCTGTCGGCTTGATGGTGACGTCGGCACATGCGCAGGTGGGCGTGTCTGTCGGAGCCGACTTCCGTATAGCGCTCGAACCTTATGGCGGCTGGCGCCACCACCGGCGCTTCGGCGATGTGTGGGTCCCCGCCAGTCGGGCACGTGATTGGCGTCCCTACACGGTCGGTCACTGGGTCTACACAGATGACTACGGCTGGTATTGGGTCGCCGATGATCGGGAGGCCGATTGGGGTTGGATCACCTATCACTATGGACGGTGGTATCGCGACGCTGATTACGGCTGGTTCTGGATTCCGAACGACGTGTGGGGTCCGGCATGGGTCGATTGGCGCTACGGCGATCAATACGTCGGATGGGCACCCGAACCACCCGATGAGATCGTCGTCGAAGTCCAGGATGAGCCGGCATATTGGTGCTTCGTGGGCGCCGGGGACTTGATCGCGCCGAGCATTGCGACGGTATTGCTGCCGTTCGACCGACGTGCGGAATTTTTCCGCCGCACCGCGCTGGTGAACCGCCCGGTGATGATGCGCGGGCCTGATCGGCACTTCGCCGTCAATCCAGGGATTCCGCCCGGCAACATAGCCGCCATTCGGGGCCGACCGCTGCCGACCTATCAGGTTCGCCCGCGTGTGCTTGCCGGCACCGCGGCACTGCCGGGCGCGGTCCAGGTCCGCGCGGCAGATCTGCGCCGCGACCGCGAAGGCGGGAATCGGCCGGCAGCCCGCGAGCGGGTCGCAACACGGGATATCATCCGATCGTCAAGCACCATCAGGCCGACCCACGCAGCGCCACAGCCGCTGGGGCGGGGCGAAGCAGGTCACCTTGGCGCAACGCCGCCGCGTGCGGCGCGCAACGCCGCCGTCGAGCAAAGCACTGCTGCTCAGCGCACGCCGGGGACACCGTCGGCGCGGCAGCAGCAAGGCGAGCAGCGCCAGACTGCAGCACCGCAAACGGGGCGCGAGGCCGAACGGCGCCGGGGCAGCATCACGCCGCCGAATGCACCGCCGCCGACCGCGCAGGCACCTGCGGGGTCGCGCGAGGGCCGCGTCGACCAGCGGGCCGGTGGGCGTGAGCGCAATCAGCCGCTGAGCGCGATTGAGCGGCGCTCGCGGGAGCGAACGCCGGTCGCCCATGCTCCCTCGGGGAATCAGGGCATCGTGCAAGGCCGGCCAGAAGCTCGGCCGCCTGCGAACCGACCGTTTGCCATTGCGAGGCCACCACAGGTGAATCGCCCACCGGCGGTCGCGGCACGACCGCAGGTGAACCGGCCACCTGCAGCACCGCCGACCATTAACCGACCGCCGGCCTTCGTTGCGAGACCAGCAACTCCGCGGCCGGCGCCGCCTCCGGCGGCTTTCGCCCGTCCAGCCCCTCCGCCTGCTGCGGCGCGGCCGGCGCCGCCTCCGGCAGCTTTCGCACGTCCGGCCCCTCCGCCTGCTGCGGCGCGGCCGGCGCCGCCTCCGGCAGCTTTCGCACGTCCGGCCCCTCCGCCAGCCGCGGCGCGTCCGGCCACGGTGGGGGCGGCACCGCACGGCGCCCCGGGCCAAAAAAGACCTCAATGAGTTTTTGACAGCCTGAGCGGTTCAAAATGGGCGGCCGCAGCGCCGCCCGTTTTTCAGCCAACGAGCACGTTGCGGAATTGCCATGGGTCCGGCCGCATCGGCATTTCCTGAAACGCTCGCGCCGGTTCTATTGTTCTGCGTTTTGACGCTTCAAGCGGCGCCATTGCAGCAGACGGTTATCGGCCGTCATCAACGTGGCATCATGCGCAATCGCAGTCGCCGCAATGATCCGATCCGCCGGATCGCCGTTGAGCTCTTCGAGCTCGGCGGCAAGAATTGCGATCTCGCCGGTGAGCGGCAACTCGCGGATACCGGCTGCCAGCAGTTTGGCCCGCAGCTCGCCGGCCGATTTGACGGCACGTAACCTTCGCTTGGCGATCAGCATTCCTAGTTCCCAGAAACTAAACGCGCTGAGCGCAAGACGATCGTCGGCCAACGCCTTGTCTGCAATCCTTTGGCTTTGCTTGCCGAGACCATCGAGCACAAGCCAGATTGCGGCGTGCGTATCAAGCACGATCACTTGAGCGCTTCCCACTCGACGTCGATCGGTGACATGATGTCGCCGGTGATGAAAAGTTCATCTTTGAGAATGCCGCGTGCGCTTTGCTTGCGTGGACGGTGCGGCACGAGTTCGGCAACTGGCTTGCCGTTTTTCGTTATGATGATAGCGGTGCCGGTGCGCGCGACCTCATCCATCAAGGCGAGGCACTTGGCTTTGAACTCCGAGGCTTTGATGTGGCGTGACATGTCATATGACCATGGTCATTACCATGGTCATATAGTCGGACCCACGCTCAGCGTCAAGGCGTCCGCCCTGAAGACGGTCACGGCGTATCGATTGAAGGGTTAGTACTACTCACCCCACCAGCACGTTGCGGAACTGCCATGGGTCTGCCGGATCGATGTTTTCCGGAAACAGCCCGGGCCGGCCCGTCAGCGGCGTCCAGTCGGTGTAGGTTCCGATCACCGGGCCGAGGTAGGGCCGCTGGATTTCGAGGCAGCGGCGGAAATCCATTTCGTCGGCCTCCACAATGCCGCGATCCGGATTTTCCAACACCCACACCATTCCGGCGAGCACCGCCGAGGTCACCTGCAGGCCGGTGGCGTTCTGGTAGGGGGCAAGCTGCCGCGTTTCCTCCACGGAAAGTTGGGAGCCATACCAATAGGCGTTCTTCGCATGGCCATAGAGGAGCACTCCGAGTTCGTCGATGCCGTCGACAATCTCGTGCTCGTCGAGGATGTGATGGTCGTCCTGAATAACGCCGGCACGGCCGAACAACTCATGCAGCGACAGCACCGCGTCGTTGCACGGGTGATAAGCGTAGTGGCAGGTCGGCCGGTACATGACCCTGCCACCCTCACGCACCGTGAAGTAGTCGGCGATCGAGATCGATTCGTTGTGGGTGACCAGGAAGCCGTATTGGGCCCGCGGGGTCGGGGTCCATGACCGCACCCGGGTGTTGGCGCCGGGCTGCAGCAGGTAGATGGCGGCATCACAGCCGGCGGAGTGGCGCCGGCCGTTGTCCGGCATCCAGTTCTCGTGGGTGCCCCAGCCGAGTTCCGCCGGCTGCATGCCCTCGGAGAGAAATCCCTCGATGGACCACGTGTTGACGAAGACGTTGGGCGGCTTTGGGTAGCGGGCTCGCTGGGTGTCGCGCTCGGCGATGTGGATACCCTTGACGCCTAGCGTCATGGCGAGCCGGCCCCAGTCCTCGCGGGACTTAGGCTCGCTCGCCTTGACGCCGAGATCGTGAGCGATATCGAGGAGCGCCTGCTTGACGAACCACGACACCATGCCGGGATTCGCTCCGCAGCACGACACTGCGGTCATGCCGCCAGGGCTGCGCCGACGGGCGTCCAAGAGTGTTTCGCGCAACGCGTAGTTGGAGCGCGCCTCCGGTCCGAGCTTAGCGTCGAAATAAAAGCCCGGCCATGGCTCGATCACGGTGTCGATATAGAATGCCCCGACCTCGCGAGCGAGCTCCATGATGGCAATTGAGCTGGTGTCGACCGAAAGGTTGACGCAAAAGCCGCGTCCGCCGCGAGCAGTCAGCAGCGGCGTGAGGAATTCGCGGTAATTGTCGCGGGTCACCGCTTGGTGAATGAACCGGATGCCGCGCGCGTCGAGTATCTTGCGGTCGGCGTCGTCCGGATCGATGACGACGAGCCTTGCCGGGTCGTAGGAAAAATGCCGCTCGATCAGGGGAAGCGTGCCTTTCCCGATCGAGCCGAAGCCGATCATCACGATGGGGCCCTCGATCCGGGCGTAAACGGGCCAATCGGTCATGGCGGTTTCAAATGTCAGAGGTAGAGGTCAGAGGTCGCATTCCAGACATCGGCGATCAGATGACAGAAGATCAATCTTCTGTCATCTGTCATTCGACATCTGTCATCGTTCAGATATGGAACGCCTTCAACGGCGCGAAGCCATTGAACCCGACTGACGCATAGGTCGCCGTATAGGCGCCGGCGCCTTCGATCAGGACCTTGTCGCCGATCTCCAGGCTAATCGGCAGCTCATAGGGCGTTTTTTCGTACAGCACGTCCATAGAGTCGCAGGTCGGACCGGCCACTACGCATGGCCCCGCTTCGCAGCCGTCGCGCGACGTGCGGATCGGATACCGGATCGACTCCTCCATGGTCTCCGCCAGCCCGCCGAACTTGCCGATGTCAAGGTAGACCCAACGGACCTTGTCGGCCTCGCTCTTTTTCGAGACCAGCACCACTTCCGCCTCGATGATTCCGGCGTTACCGACCATGCCCCGGCCCGGCTCAATGATGGTTTCCGGGATGGCGTTGCCGAAATGCTTGCGCAACGCCCGGAATATGGAATTTCCGTAGGCTTTCACGGCCGGCACCTCCTTGAGGTACTTGGTCGGAAAGCCGCCGCCGAGATTGACCATGGCGAGCGCAATGCCGCGCTCCGCGCAGGCGCGGAAAATCGCGGCAGCCGACTTGAGCGCCTGGTCCCAAGCCTGCGTGCGACGCTGCTGGGAGCCGACATGGAAGGACACGCCGTGGGCTTCGAGGCCGAGCCGGTGGGCGTGTTCAAGCACGTCGACCGCCATCATCAGGTCGCAGCCGAACTTGCGCGAGAGCGGCCACTCGGCCCCGGCGCAGTCGAACAGGAACCGGCAGAACACGCGCGCGCCTGGCGCTGCACGCGCAATCTTCTCGACCTCGGCCTTGCAGTCCACCGCGAACAGCCGGATCCCGAGCGCGAAGGCGCGCGCGATGTCACGCTCCTTCTTTATGGTGTTGCCAAAGGAAATGCGGTCGGGCGTCGCGCCCGCGGCAAGCACCATCTCGATCTCGGCGATGGAGGCGGTATCGAAACAGGAGCCGAGGCCGGCGAGCAGCGTCAGCACTTCCGGCGACGGGTTCGCCTTGACGGCGTAGAACACCCGCGTGTCCGGCAATGCGCCGGCGAACGCCCGGTAATTGTCGCGTACGACCTCAAGATCGACCACGAGGCACGGTCCGTCGTCCTCGCGGCGGCGCAGAAACTCATGGATGCGCTCCGTCATGGCGCTCTCCCCACAGGCAAGGGAGCGGCAAGCCGCTCGATATGGCCGGGCCTTTGGGTTCTCGGACGACGCGCGATGGGGACGCGCCGACGAGAGGGCCAAAGACCCTGCAGTGCTGCCTTGGATTGGATTGGGGAGATCCCCGATCCGCACGCGCGGCAATGATGAACAAGCCTCTTCGGTAGCCCGAGCCGGCGGGTGGAGAACCGGCAGAGACCAAAAAAGCCCGCTCCGTCGTTGCTTTAAGCCGCGTCCCCCGTGGAGAACGAGGTGCGCCGGTTTCGCCTCCGGCTGCCAATCAAGTGTTCGGAGCTCAAACAATCCGATGACCTTGCGGTCGTCGCGATCTCGCTCCGGGCGGCTGTCCGGCCTCTTGTCCGGATGCCCACCGATTGACACACGGCCACAGGCACGTGCGAAATTGGGCAGACTCGAAATAAGTGATTTCCAAATTTCGCGCAAGCGTTTTGCGCGACCGCAGCGGCCGCAAACCGAAAAAAATTTCGGAATTCACTCAGATGTGTTTAAACGCCGGCTAACGGCACATCATCCTCTCGTCGTGAAAGGCTCGACCCGCATGCCATTGCGCACAAACGCGGCCATCACGGCGACACCGACGAGAAAGAGGATGATCTGCGCATAGACAGCGTAGTCCGCGAACCCGGCAAGACTGGCGAGCGCCCAGCCTCCCGCGAAGGCCGCGCCGAACACCTCGACGCCTATGAGTACGGCCGCGCTGAGCACGGTGATGACGCTTTGCCAAACAATATGGCGGGGCGCGGGAGAGGAAGGTTGCGACATCGGTTGATCCTGTTTTTCGCCCGCAATCTCTACGAAATGGTTTGCAGGATCAAGCCATATCAGGGATCAATAATCGGAAAGACAGTAATCAGGACCGGATAGCCCGATGACCGCGTTGCCTCCAACCGCCGCCCCAAATGGTTCCCAAGACCAAAGCAACCCTCTGCTGGGCGAATGGACGCCTCCCGACGAGACGCCGCCGTTCCCGGCGATCCGGCCGGAGCACTTCAGGCCCGCCTTCGACCGCGCCATGGCGGACCACATGGCTGAGATCGAGGCCATCGCAATCTGCCCGGACACACCGAGCTTCGCCAACACGATCGTGGCGCTGGAGCGGAGCGGCCGTGCGCTCGACCGGGTCTCGGCCGTATTCCATGCACTGGCCGGCGCCCACACCAATGACGCATTGATGGCGATCGAGCGCGAGATGTCGCCGCTCATCGCCGCTCACCGCAACCGCATCCACCTTCATGACGGCCTTTACGCCCGCATCAAGGCGCTGTGGGACGGGCGCGACACGCTTGGCCTTACCCCGGAAGAGGCGCGGGTTCTGGAGCGCTACGACGTTACGTTCCGCCGCGCCGGCGCGGGGCTGCCGGCCGATACGAAAAGCCGGATCGCGGCAATCGGCGAGCGGCTGGCCGCGCTCGGCACCGCCTTCAGCCAGAACGTGCTGGCCGACGAGCAGGCTTATGCGCTCGTGCTCGAGAGCGAGGAAGACCTCGCCGGCTTGAGCGAAAGCGCCCGCGCGGCGGCCCGCGCCGCCGCGGCGGAGCGAGGCATGTCGGGCCAGCATGCCATCACGCTGGCGCGGTCCAGTATCGAGCCGTTTCTGCGGTCCTCGGCGCGGCGAGACCTGCGGGAGAAGGCATATGAGGCCTGGATCGTCCGCGGCAGTGGCGGTGGCGCAACCGACAACAAGGCCATCATCGCCGAGACGATCGCGCTGCGCGCCGAGCGGGCGCGGCTGCTCGGCTATCCGACTTTTGCGGATTATCGCCTCGATGACGCCATGGCGAAGACCCCGCAAGCCGTCCAGGTGCTGCTCGAGCGCGTGTGGTCGCCGGCGCGGGCCCGCGCCATGGCGGATCGCGACGCCCTCCAGGACTTGATCCGGCAGGAGGGCAGCAACTTCGATCTTGCCGCCTGGGATTGGCGCTATTACGCGGAAAAGCTGCGCAAGGCGCGCTGCGACATCGATGCGGCCGAGATTGCCCCCTACCTTAAGCTCGACAACATCATCGCGGCGGCCTTCGACACGGCCCATAGGCTGTTCGGCCTTACGTTCCGGGAGCGGCACGACGTGCCGGTTTGGCACCCTGACGTGCGGGTGTGGGAGGTGTCGGGCCCGCTGGCTAAGTTCCAGGGGCTGTTTTTCGGCGACTATTTCGCCCGCTCCTCCAAGCGCAGCGGCGCCTGGATGACGATGTTGCGCAGCCAGCACAAGCTCGACGGCGAGGTGAGGCCCCTCGTTATCAACGTGATGAATTTTGCCAAGGCGGGCGACGGCGAACCGACGCTGCTCTCGTTCGACGACGCCCGCACTCTGTTCCACGAATTCGGCCATGGTCTTCATGGGCTGATGTCGGACGTGACCTACCCGATGATCGCCTGCACCCGGGTCGCGACCGATTTTGTCGAATTGCCGTCTCAGCTTTATGAGCATTGGCTGGAGCAGCCCGAAGTGCTGCGCCGCTTCGCCCGGCACTATCGGACTGGCGAGCCGATCCCTGAGGACCTGCTGCGGCGTCTCCTCGCGGCTCGCACCTTCGACCAGGGCTTCGCCACCGTGGAATATGTGGCCTCGGCGCTGGTCGACCTTGCGCTTCACCGGGCGCCGGAGCCCGATAAAATCGACCCGGCGGCATTCGAGGCCGATGTCCTGACGCAGATCGGCATGCCGGCCGAGATCGGCATGCGTCATCGCTCGCCCCACTTCCTGCACGTGTTCGCGGGTAGCGGGTACGCGGCCGGCTATTACAGCTACATGTGGTCCGAGGTGCTGGACGCCGACGCCTTCGAAGCCTTCCGGGAAACCGGCGACGTGTTTGATCCGGCGATTGCGGCGCGCCTGCGCCACGATATCCTTGCGGCGGGCGGCTCGCGCGACCCCGGCGAGGCCTACCGGGCCTTCCGCGGCAGGCTGCCGACCGCGGACGCACTGTTGCGCAAGCGCGGATTTGCCGAGGCTGTGGTGGGCTGACTGCGTTGTAGGGGGGCTTGAACCGGCGGGCTTAGGATTTAGGGGAATTCAACGCTTCGATTCATGCGACTGAGCGCAGTCTTTACCTACCCCGCCTGGGTAAGAGGGAGGCAAAGAAGCTAGCTCATCCCGCGTGAATGCGTTTCGCGATTAAGCGCTAGCACTTGCAAATGCCGGCGGGTCTGTGCCACAGCCGTGTCGCGCCTGCGACGGTTCGGCAGCGCTCGGAAACGACAAAACGGAAATTTGATGTTACGCGGGTAGAGTTCTGAGAATGTTGCGCGGCGCCACTTACTTGGTTTTCCTGTCGGCTGTTTTTTTCGGCAGTCTCTTCATCACTCTGTGGCTGACTGAGCCTGAGGTCCCAAGCCCAACGGATAACCGCTCGGACGCGGAGCGCCTTGCAGTCTATCCAATATCGGACAGTTCTGACCTGGCCAAATCAGCTCAAAACGCGAATCTGATCCTTTCGCGACGGCTATTAGGGTATGTTGACGCAATTCGCCGAATTAACGCGCGAGAGGTGGGGCTATCTGGATGGGCTGCTGATCGCGAAGGAGATTCAACTCCTCTGGAGGTGCTGATATTTGTCGCCGGACGGTTGGTGGCGACGACACACACCAAGGGCGAACGACCGGACGTAACCGCTGCGATCCACCTGGGCTTTGGTGCTCAAAGCAATGTCGCTCTCACTGCAAATTTCACTTGCCGAACGGGTGATCAACCGGTCGTTGTAGTCCTTGGTAAGGAAAAACAATATGTGCCCTTGCAGTCAGCTCCGTGCCCCTGATGGCGAAGGGCCGTAAGCGCCCGCCGGCAGCAAATGTCGTCTTTTCAATCCATTAATTCGGGGGCGAGGGGTGGGTTTTCCGCCTGAAAACGCATCCGGTGGAAATGCGCGTAACGGCCGGAGCGCGCCAGAAGCTCGGTGTGGCGGCCGGATTCCACGATCGTGCCTTTTTCGACCACGTGGATCATGTCGGCCTGGGCGATGGTGTGCAGCCGGTGGGCGATGACGAGGGTGGTGCGCCCCTTGATCAATTTGCCCATGGCGTCCTGGACGAAACGCTCGGACTCGGTGTCGAGCGCCGCGGTCGGCTCATCCAGCAGGATGATGGGCGCATCGCGGATCAAGGCCCGGGCGATGGCGACGCGCTGGCGCTGGCCGCCGGAGAGCTGCGCACCGTGTTCGCCCACCATCGTCTCGTATCCGGCGGCAAATTGCGAGATGAATTCGTCGGCGTGGGCCGCCCGCGCCGCCGCAACGATCTCAGCTTCGCTCGCACCCGGCCGGCCCAGGCCGATATTGTGCCGGATGGTGCCGTGAAAAAGAAACACGTCCTGCCCCACGAAGGCGATCCGGCGCCGGATCGATTCCTCGGATACTGCGCCATAATCGTGTCCGTCGAGGCGGATGGCGCCGCCGTCAGGCGTATAGAGCGCCAGCACCAGATTGAAGATCGTTGACTTGCCGCCTCCGGACGGTCCCACGAAGGCGGTCACATGGCCGGGCTTTGCGGTGAACGAAAGCTGCCGCAATACTGGGCTCCCGGCCCGGTACGCGAACGAAACCTGGTCGAATTCGATGCACCCGCGCGTCACCTCGATGGTGGGCTTTGGCTGCGCCGGCTGGCGGTCCGGAATGTCGAGCACATCGAACAGCACCTGAACGCCGGTCAGCGCGTTATGCAGGTCGATGTTGAGCCGCGCGATGCGCTTGGCGGGCTCGTAGGCGAGCAGGAACGCCGTGATGAAGGAAAACAATTCGCCCGGCGGCAAGTTGAGCACCAGGACGCGGTAGCCGCCGTAGATGAACACAGCCGCAATCGCGAAGCCGCCGAGCGCTTCCATCAGGGGGGTTGAGCGGTTGGAGACCCGGGCGAGCTTGTTGGAGGCGCGCTCGACCGACGCGATGCTCTCATAGACCTGCGCGCGCACCGTCGTTTCGAGATTGAAGGCCTTGATGATCTTAAAGCCCTGGATGGTCTCCTGCATGGTCTTGAGGATGTCGGCGCCGCCGCCGAATTGCGTCAGCGTGATGGCGCGCACGCGCTTCATCAGCTTGCGCACCGTGAGGACCGCAGGCGGCATCACCATGAAGGCCAGGATGGCCATGAGGGGCGCCTTCCACACCATGACCCCGACCAAGCCGATCAGGGACAACAGATCGCGTCCGAGCGCATTGATGACGAGGTTCAAGACCTGCGCGGCCGAACCGGCCCCGAAGGTGATGCGCGCCGCGAATTCGGAGGAATGGCGGTCTGCGTAAAAGCCGGCGTCTTGCGCGAGCAGCTTGTCGAACATGCGCCGCTGGTTGCCGGCGATGATGTCGTTGCCGACGCGCGCCAGCGTCACCGCCTGTCCGTAGGTTGTAAACCCCTTGATGACGAACAGCGCGATCAGCGTCACGCCCACAATCGCGACGCCCTCGAAGCTCCGTTCGGTGTAGGCCTGATCGATTCCGGGGCCGATGATGAACGCCATTGCGGCCGTGCAGGCGGCGCCGACCGCCATCAGGGCAAAGGACAACAAATAGCGCCGCCAATGGCTGCTGCCATGCTCGACCAATAGCCGGCGAATCAAAGCCGGCGAGCCGTTCGGGTCGGCAAACAGCTGGCGCCAGAAACGTGTGAGCATCGATACCGGTTCGATCAAGGCAGCGCCCCTGCGCCCTCGGAGTAGGGCTGTAGCGGACCGGTGCGAAGTTGTCCACGCGGCAGCGGGCATCGGCACGGCACCTGGCGCTCAGTCCGAATGTTCCAGCCGCCGCAGTATGCTCCGGGTCGGCAAACGGATGTTGAACCGCCCTGCGATGCGATCGAGGCGGACCACGCCGGCGCGCGCCATGACGCCGAGATCGAGCTTCTCATCAAGATCGATCGGAATGCCGCGCCAGATGACGAAGCCGCCAAGCCCGATCGCCGCCAGGATCATGGCGTAGACGACCGCCAGGATGGCAGGCGTGGTGACGGCGATGGCAGTTCCGGCGAATCCGCCGAGCCGCAGCGTCGCCACCGCCGCGATCACGGCGGACATCGACACCGCGCTGCTTTGCCGGGTGGTGCGCGGGAAGCCCAGAATCGCAAAAGCGATGACGCCGAACGCAAGGGGATAGAGCGGCGCGAACAGGCGTTCATGGAGCTCGACACGGAACTGCCCGGGCGAAAGCCGGAACACCGGGTCGTCGGCGGCCGGAAATGCAAGTTCCCAGACGTATTTCTCGCGCAGACCTACGTTCACCTGCGGCGCCGGTGCGAGCCGGGTCAGATCGAACGCATACTGGTCGAAGACCACAATGGTGGGATCGCGCTCCTTGGTGCGGCGGCGCTCCACGTTGCCGTCGCGCATGATGAGAAACGCGCTGTCGCCCCGCTGTACGATCTGGCCGTATTCGGCCACGATGGTGACGCGCTCGTCGGGGCTGCGCGTGTCGTCGATGAAAACCCCCTGAAACTGGTTCTCGCCGCGCCGCTCCCGAATGTGAAATATCAGCCCGCGGTCAACCGACGTGAAGGCGCCTGGACGGACGATGTTCGAAACCACATCGGTCCTGACCTTGGCAATCTCAGCGGCCATCTTTCGCTGCAGCCACGGGGCCAAAAAGGCCGAAATATAGGCAACAAAGATCGCGACGACGATGCATGATGCGAATACCGGCTGAAATGTCCGCCGCGGCGAAATGCCGGCCGCGTTCATCACGACCAGCTCGGAATCGCCGTTGAGCTTGGTGAGTGCGTAGCAAATGGCGATGACGATCGCGATCGGAGCGATCACCAGCATCAGGATCGGCACCAGGAGGCTGGTGATGCGCAGGAATACCAGGATAGTCTGGCCCTGATTGGTGATGAGATCGACCTGGCGCAGGATCTGGGTGATCCAGATCACCATGGTGAGGTTGATCAGAACCAGCAGGAAGCCGGCGAAAATCGTGCGGAACAAATAGCGATCAATCGAGGCCATGTTGCTCGTGTTTCGGTTTTACGCGCACGAGCGTGTGAAGAAACGAAAGACCTCATCCTGAGGAGCGGCCGAAGGCCGCGTCTCGAAGGATGGCAGCGAGCAACCGAAATCGGCTGCAGCCGATTTCGGCAACCTTTCGTGCCGAAGTCGGGCAGGCCCGACTTCGGTGCCGTGCATCCATCCTTCGAGACGCGCGCAAGAGCGCTCCTCAGGATGAGGTCTCCATTATTTCAGACGCTCGCCGGCGGGCACCTCCCGTGGACACGAGGATCCCCGCCGAGCCGCCGGTGTTATACTCCATTCGCCAGGTCCCACCCAGGCATTCTTACCGGCTATCCGTCATCGGCCCTACGACGCTCCCCGCACCGTGTCGATCACGCGCGCCGCATCTGCCGGAACCTCGTCACCGCGCCACGCCACGTGGCCGTCTGGCCGCACCAGGACCAGGCGGCGTTCATACAGTGCGGCCGCCTGTTCGTCGCGGATATCGCGCACCGTCAGGGGAACCTGGCGCTCGGCCGCGGCCGTTGCGAGGCGCGCCGCGTCGATCGGCGCCGTGCCGAAGCGCATCAGCACGAAGCCGCGCCCGAACAGGTCAAGGGTCGATTGTCCGGGCGCGAGCCAAACATGGGGTGCGCGGTGGCCGGGCCGTGCGGTCTGGGTGTAGGTCGCGGTCTCGTCGGCCGGCGCCGGTGTGCAGTCCGGCACGCAGATCGGCGAGTTCTCGTACCGATAGCCGAGTTGGATGCCGAGGGTGAACCACTCACGGCGCATGGTGGCGGTGAATTTCGCCCCGAATACACGCCGCGCCGCATCGCCGGCGTGGCCGGGCTGGAAGATTTCCGGCGGCGGACGGTTCTCGCGCGTCGACAACATGCGGGCGAGGTTGCCGGCCGCCTCCTCGACGTTCCGCGCCGCGATCGGCCGCCGCTCCTGCTCGTAAGAGGCAACGAGCGCGTCGCCGCCCCATCCGGACAGGCGCGCCTGCAGCTTCCACGCCAGGTCGACCGCCTCCTGGATGCCGGTGTTCATGCCGAAACCGCCAGTCGGGGAAAGCTGATGCGCGCTGTCGCCAACGAGAAAGACGCGGCTCGTGCCGTAGCGATCGGCGATCAGTTCGCGGCGCGTCCATGGCATGATCGAGACGATATCGAAATCGAAGGCGCAACCGACCGCATGCTCGATGGCTGCGCGCAGTTCGGCGTCGCTTAGCTTGCGGTATTCGCGGCTGCCGACCAACGAAAACCGCCAATGGTCGCGGCCGTCGATGGCGACGATGGTGGCGAAAGTGCCTTCCGGCCCAATGAAGATGAAGCGATAGGCTGGCCTCAGGTTGTGCAGCTTTTCGAGGCCGGCGCAGCGGAAGATCACGTTGGTGGTGTAGGTCAGCACCGGATTGCCGGAGAGCGCGATGCCGAGCCGCTCGCGGCAGGGGCCACCGGCGCCGTCGCAGGCGATCAGATAGTCGGCCTCGATGGTCTCGCTCGTGCCGGTCGCGTGGTCGATCACCTGCGCCGTCACGCCGTCGCGCTCTTCAGTAAAGCTCACGAGCTCCGTGCGGTAGCGCCGCGTCACATGCGGAAACCTGCCGGCGAACCGCGCCAGCATCGGGTCGAAGAAATTCTGTGGGCACCGCTCCCGCTTCTGCGGGCTCTGGGGCGGCGGTTTCTCCTCCCGCGGCGACGGGAACGGCTCGCGGCCGAGTTCGTAGCCGTTGGCGAGGCTCGTCACCCAGGCATTGTCTTGGCGATAGTCGCGGTTATAGCCGGCCGCCTCGACCCACGGCACGATGCCCCAGCGCCGGCAGAACTCCATGGTGCGGACATGGACCATGTCCATGCGGGGCTGGGTGATGCGGCCGTCGGTCTTTTCGATCAGCACGCACCGGACGCCGCGCCAGCCGAGATCGCCCGCCATGGCAAGCCCCACCGGGCCTGCGCCTACGATCAACACCGGCGTTTTCATGAGTTGAGTTATACTGCGACCACGTGAATGGACGCAAACGGCGGCGGAACCGGATGGCGAATTCGCAACCACAAGACCGGCGCGGCCTGCCCTCCGTCGACGCGGTGATGCGGAGCGCGGCGGCGCAGGTGGCGGCGGCGCGGTTCGGACATCTTGCCGTCGCCGGCGCGGTGCGGCTGGAGCTTGCGGAGTTGCGCCGTAACGGCCTCGCGATAGCAGCCGACGACGCGGCCGCCCTCGCGCTGGCGCGACTCGAGACCGCGGACGCCCCGCGCCTCAAGCCCGTTTACAATCTCAGCGGCACTGTGTTGCACACCAACCTGGGCCGCGCCGTGGTGGCGGAGACCGCCATCGCGGCGGCGGCTGACGCGATGCGCCATGCCGTCGCGCTCGAATACGATCTTGACGCCGGCCGGCGCGGCGATCGCGACGATATTCTGCGCGATCTCTTGCGCGAGCTGACCGGCGCCGAGGACGGCACGGTGGTCAACAACAATGCTGCTGCGGTGCTGCTGGTGCTCAACACGCTCGCCAAGGGCCGCGAGGCGGTCGTGTCGCGCGGGGAATTGATCGAGATCGGCGGCGCCTTCCGGATGCCGGAGATCATGAGCCGTGCAGGCGCCAGGCTGGTCGAGGTCGGCACCACCAACCGCACCCACCTCAAGGACTATGCCGAGGCACTGGGGCCGAAGACCGGCGTGCTGATGAAGGTCCATCCCTCGAACTATCGTATCGAGGGGTTTACGGCAGAGGTCGCGGCGGCCTCGCTTGCGCCGCTGGCGAGCCGCCACGGCGTGCCGCTGATCGACGATCTCGGCTCCGGCACCCTCGTCGACCTCGTCCGCTTTGGCCTCCCGCACGAGCCCACGGTTAAGCAGGCGGTCGCGGCGGCCGACATCGTGACGTTCTCCGGCGACAAGCTGCTGGGAGGACCGCAAGCGGGATTCATCGTGGGACGCGCCGACCTGGTGGCGCGCATCAACAAGAATCCGCTCAAGCGCGCGCTGCGCATCGACAAGGCGCGGCTCGCCGCGCTGGAGGCGACGCTCAAGCTCTATCGCGATCCCGACCGGCTGGCCTCGCGACTGCCGACGCTGCGCCTGCTCACGCGCCCGGCGGCCGACATCGCGGCGTTGGCGCGCCGGTTGCGGCCGGCGATGCAAGAAAGGCTCGGAGATGGCTTCACGGTCGACGCCATGGAATGCGAGAGCGAGATTGGGTCGGGCGCGCTGCCCCGTCAGACCATGCCGAGCGCCGGGCTCGCGATCCGGCCCGTCGCAAGGCGCGGCGCCGGGCGCGTGCTCGCGGATCTCAGTGCATCGCTGCGCCGCTTGCCGACGCCGGTGATCGGCCGCATCGAGAACGATGGCTTGATTCTCGACCTGAGATGCCTCGATGACGAGGAGAAATTCATGGCAAATATCGCGGCGTTGGGGGCGCCAAGGACGTAAGGCGGGCGGACAATTATGCCGCGATCATGCCTGACGACGTCGGCGGGATCTATCTCCACAGGCATTCCGCCCGGCGACTGCGAAGCCACCTAAACCGTTCCCTCAGGCCGTTTCGCAATGACCTCGCCTCGGTGCGAAGCCTGTCGCCGCGGCGGCAACATAGCCCTTGACCTATAAGAACAAAACAAGAACAATAGGAGCAGCGATCGAAGGTAAGACCAAGCAGGAGGCGTTCAGATGAACCGTCTGCGCCGTGCTAAGGGGAGGCCGGAAGCCGGCGCCTATCCGTATCAGGTCGATCTCGTTCCGCCACTTGAGGGCTTTGACGACGTCGTCGAGGAGGAAATAATCCGGTTTCTGGAGCGTCGCGCCGGCACATTCGATGTCTACGGGCAGATCGCAAACGGTGATGCATTCATTCGATACCGCTTCGCTCGCCTGGCGGACGCGCAGGCCTTCCATGCTCAGTTTGGACCGTCGGCAGAAAAGGCGGTCTTCAAAAAAGTGGACAGGTGAGGGAACGGTGATAACTACGCTTATGACGACAACGCGGGCACTTTCAATTTACATGCCAAAGTAATAGAGAGATTCTCGGAAATAACCGGTCGTTATCGCGCTTTCGCTGGAAAGTTCTCCCGACGCGGGAGGACTTTTTTTATGCCGCAGCGTGCGGCGTTTCGAAACCTACCGAATCGACAGGCTGTTACTACGTCCAACGCAGCACATTCGCCGGGCGAGATTCGCCTCCGATGGGAGGTCATATGCACATGACGGACGAACCAACAATCGAACAACTCCTGGAGCCTTCTACTGTCCTCTCGCACGCCCTTGATTTCATGGAAACGGACCTCGATGCCGATGCATACAATGCGATATCGACCTGGGTGGCACGTGCAATCCGCGAAATCAGAGACGATTTGGCGAGGGTCCAGGCTATAGACCCGGAAGCCCTCGAAGGCCTGCCTGCGGCTCGCATGAAAATTGAGGGCGGCAAACTGTGGCTGCGCATCTTCGAGGAAATTCAGGGAGCCATCACACGTTACGGCTCGGGTTGGGAGGCGTAATCGTGCCGCCGGCGGAAGGTCGTTTTCGCTATTTTGCCGGGATTGACGACGCCTCTCGATCGGCGCACCATCAGCTTCGATCACCTTTCAGGTTAGGTGATCATGGTGATACCTGCCCGCGTCAGCCGGCGCGGGCCTTTTTCCAAGACCAGTGGGACGAGTGCGTTGTACGTCTGAGGCGAGGCGCACTCAGCGCCGCCGCTGGTGGTTTCGCAACAGCCCGTCCAGCGCCGCGCGCCCTTGATCGGTGAGCGCGAAACGTCCGTTGGAACGCGTGACAAGACCCTTTTCAAACAGGGCGGTGACGCCCCGGGAGTCGGACCATTCGGTGTGCGTCTCGATGTTGAAAAGCACGGCGCGTTCTGCGGCCGTGAGGCTGTCCGGAGCTATGGATTGCGGACGCGTTTCTGACGTTTGATTTGCCATGGGGGTCCTTTTCATCAAACCCCCGCCCACCGTTTTGGCATTGTCAGTGTGCCCGACTGGCCGTGAGAGCACTAGCTCCAAACTGACGGGACGAGGCTCAAATCTCCGTAATAACCCTATCAGGGAGGGCCTCGCCTCAGAGGGCCTCCATCATCCTGCCCCCGGGCCGCACCTTCTCAGCCTTCGAGTCGCCCTTTTGTTTCGGTATTTTCCATTGTGGACGGGCGAGTTGGGGAAATAGCGATGATTGATACCGACATCATTGTTGCGCGCCGTTCGCCCTTCGATCGCTTGCCGCCCGGCGGCGGTGATTCTGATCCAACCGACCTCGACCGGCTTGCCGCCAGCCTTGACTACCTCACGCTGTGCTGCTGCGAGCCCGCTACGGAGGAGTGCGGCCAACATCCGACGGCTGAAGCCGTGGCCGAGCGTGAGCAGTTCCTCGTTCGCGCCGTGCCGACTGCTGGCGAGCAGTTCTAGCCGCGCGTCGCTCGGCATTCAGGCGCTTTTTAGTCACGAGTGCGGCGCATGCACGAGCCGAACGCTATCAACAAACGTCCCGACGAACCCGGCCTTTGCCGTCACGGGCCGCTATCGCCCGAAGCGCGACGGCCGCCCGTCGCAGCGGCGCTGTCAGCGCCATGATGTGGAATTCCGCAGGCTCGCAATTTCTGCTTGGAGGCTGGCAATTTCTGCCTGGAGTCCGGAAATATTCCCGGTCTCGGCTGTGCCACGGCCGCGCAAGCGCAACATCATCTCGACATCGCTTGCTGGCGGCCCCGACCCGGCGCATCACGGTGTTCGGCACATGATGAAGATGGTCTGTGGACGGTATTGGTTCAGCCACGCGGGTGTTGTGGCGGCCAAGTCCGAAAGCTGCTGCTTGGAGGGCACGCAGTCGAGGCGCAAATCGGCCGGTATTTTTGAGCGAAACGATTCGGGCATGTCGCCGCGACAATGCCAGTTCTGAAGTTCTCTCCAGAAGCGACGGCCATGCCCCGCGAAATCGGATGTTTCCGATTTCGCTCGCCTCATAGCTGCCGAAGTCGGCCAAGGCCAACTTCGGGTGAAAGCGGGGCATCCAGTAACCCCCGGCGATTCAGGTGGTTACTGGATCGCCCGCTTTCGCGGGCGATGACACGTGGGTGATGCAATTATTTCCAGACGCGTCCTTACTTGGAGTCGTCGCCGGGCGTGTCCCGGCCATCCAGGTCTTTTTGGCTGAAAGCCCGCAAGAAAAACGTGGATGCCCGCGAAAACGGGTCCCCGCCGCGTTACGCAGCGGGGTGTTTCTGCGCCGGCATGACGGTGGAGATGTGATTCGATCTATCGAAACGCCCACGAGTTCGGGCGAATCCTCGTTGTGCGTTACTGATGATGATGGATCCTGTGGTGCTTCGGCCCAACAACGGCGCCAGCGGGCTGCGGGCATGCGCCCCAACTGCCAAAGCCGAGGTCGCGTCCCCAATGGGGAGCCGGCGTGAAGCACTGATTTCCCACCTTCGTCGGCCCATAATTCTCCAAGGCACTGGCAGGGGCTGACGCCAGTAATGCCGCAAACACCGTCGTTGCCGCTGCAGTAGTCAGGAAATGTCGCATTTTGGTCTCCCTCGAGTTTTTTGGGTTGCACATGCTCCAAGTTGTTTATTCCATCACTTGGTTACATGGCATTGATATATCTTTTACACTTACTAAACCTATCGAAAAGTTATTCTTTAGCAACAACAATTTGATGAATAATAATTTATGGATATAACTTTTATGATTATTTATCTATCTAAATTTAATTCTGTAGCAACTGTTAATGCTGGAATTGCTCTGGTCGGACAGTGCACGACGCCTGCCTCGACCACCGGAAATTGTGCGCGCTGCCGCGTCGAAGCGTGGTCAGGTCAATCCGCGGCCATTTCTCGGCCGATGCCGCGTGTCTTGGCGATCTCGGCGGCGCCGAACTTGCCGGCAGCGCGACTAAAGTTTCTCCGCGTACACGATCCGCTCGACGGGAGTGGAAGCGAGTTCTCGACCGGTCGGTCACGGACTCCTTCCCCCTTGTGGGGGAGGGTTGGGGTGGGGGGCGTGCCGTGGCGCATTGATGTGCCACATCTCCCGACCCCCACCCCCCACAAGGGGGAGGGGAGGAGTTCGCGGCACCGTCGAGCCTTAACTTGGCGCCGATGAGGGCGACCCTCGTAGTCGCCCGTGAGCAAAGCCAACCTTAAACCGTCCATTACGTCCCCGGCACCAGCGCGACCACAACGGTCGCCCCTACAACGCCCCTCCAACGTTATGACTCTGGTCGAGGCTCCATTCATTCCTGGCGGTGGATCATTTCAAGCTCTTTGGGGCTGGGTGGGCGGCCGTGCAGGAATTCCATTGGACACCGAGCGTCGCACCGCGCAACTCAATGGCAACCGCTGAATTGACTCGTAAGGTTGGGTGCAACTCCGGCAAATGGAGTGAGCATCGTGATGCGAATGATGTTAATCAGCGTTGCCGTCGTGGCGGCTTTCGCCAGCGCCTCGACGATGAATGCCTCGGTCCCTCGCGGCGGCAGGGGTGGCTTGGGCATAGGCGTACACGGTGGACGCAGCGTAAGTGGGGCTCATGCTCGCCGGATCGGTCCGCCTTACGCTGGTTCCGGCCGGTTCCCCGGTCTCTACGGTTCCCACGGCAACCAGTATCACTCTCGCCCTCATTGGCGCGGGTATCATAACGGCCCTCACGGCACTACGAACGGCGATCCCACTCACCCCCGCCAGAAGTCCCCGAACCGGTTCGGTACCAGGATCGCATAGGCGGCCGAACTCGACCGAGTCATTTCTGTTCCGGACGAAGCTTGGACAACGAGTGAGGCCAGTTGCGGGCCGGGTGCGACAGCCATCCGATGCGGGGCGGGCGTCATCGCTGCACGCGTCAAAGGCATGCTGTAGAACACCATTTGAACAGCCTGGCTCCAGTTTGGGTGCAAGAGGCTAATTTTTGCTCCTTCGTTCTCGGCAGTCCATGCCATTAAGCGATTGCGATCATTCAAGAAGGAGGAGAAGCGTCCCCGGTGGGGCGTCCGGACTTCAAATGTGGAAAGACCCGTCCCTCCTTGTCCCGTCGGATACCAGATCGCATTGAATAGTCTTAACAATTTCGCCGCCACCTCCCGCCTTGTCACTCCTTGCACCATCGCGTGCCAACGAGTTGGTTAGCAAATTCGTTAGCAGTCGGCAGCTTGGCGGGCGCGCCGAGGGGTAGGGCAGAGGCAGCAGGCCGGAGCTTTTCGCCGCTCTACGGCCCTTGCCCAGCGCCAGCGGCAGCCTTGTTGTTCCCCTAGCATCTACGCTCGTGCACGGACCTTCGGTCCATCACCGATCAGTGAGCCGATGCGAGCTTTGAGCTTCGCGTACAGGTCAGCCGAGTCCTTCCACCCTATGTGCGGGTACTGCCGCGTGTCGAAGTGCAAATCCTTCATCGAAGTGTCCTTGCACGTCCAGATGATTGGGATGTTGAGACCCATGGCGAACCCTGCCTCGAAGTAGACGCCGCCACGGACCTTTTCCAGCTCGCATGTGAAGTCAGCCACCAGGAAGCGCGAGCGGCGAATCTCGGCGATTATCTCGTCATCCACCTTGTTGAGGTGGTGGTGCTTCTGGTCTACCCGTCTAGGGTCGTAGCCGCTGTCGTAGATCGCCCTCTGTATCACGTTCTCATAGGGTTCCTCGGTAGCTGAATTGAACCACATCGCGACGAACGCTTGAGAGGACTGGACCTGCCTCTTCTGTAGTTCCTCGAAGCGGAGCCAGCCGTCTGGCAGCATGGCGAACAGGGTGTCTTGGTGGGCCAGCATCATCAGCCGCATTCCAACCATCATTTTCAACAGCGACTGAGCTTCAACAGCGCTGGCTGATTCCGTAAGTGCTAGGAAGTCGTCCAACACTCCGCGGCTGATGCTGTCTTGGCTATCAATAGCCATCACGCCGCCGATTTTGGTCCGGGTCCCAAAAAACAACACGGCCTCGTTCACGCGCTCGCTAAATCCCATGTCGCGACCGCGCGCAACGGCGTCGAGAACATCACCAGTGATTTCGGGAACAACGACACCAGCTCTGTGCTGCGAGACGAGCCAAGTGGTGAGACGCTTCTTTTCGGCCTCAGTTAGATTCTCCATCCTGTGGAGGTACGAGCCGATGACCTTGTACTCCCCGCCAGCACGCCGCTAAAGCTCCAGCCGAGCTATCCCGATTCGGCTTGGGGGCGTCTACCTCACAAATTGTCGTCCAAGGTCGATCAGCGGCACGGCCACGCGGCTCGAAGGGCTTCGAGGGCGAGATCGTTGAAGCTCTCACGCATCCTCCGCGGCCGTGCTTCGATATATGCAATGACGCCCCTGATCAAGTTGCACGAGTGTCACTTTTTCCGGGATGTCGAGGCAGTGGAGCGATGTTACTGCGTCGCTCTCCGAGGGGTAGGACGGACGCAGCCTGCGCAGGTCCTTGCCAACGAAGCTGATGCCGGCAACCGTTCCGGCGCAAAAGCCCTGTCTGTCCGTGTGGGGCTGATTCAGGTTCAAGAAATCCTGGCAACCCGGCAGAATATAAGTCGCGTTGCTTGTGTCTTCCGCCGACGCCCCCGTGGCAGTGAGCGCGAGCGCTGCGCCGAACAGCGATGCCGTGATGCGTGCTGACATGATGATTGCCCCCCCAAATGCCTTTAGGCGTTCTGGTCCTTCAGCCGCGCCACCGCCGCCGCAGCCTCGGCGATGCCTTCCTTGCGTCCCCAGGCAATACCTTCGGCGATGGCAAGGGCAATGTTCTCTTGTGTTTTCGTTAAACTATACCGCCCTTCAACCCAGACCCTGGGTGCTCCTGCCCCCTGAAATGTGCCGTGCCTCCTGATGATCTCTCTGGCCTTGGCCATGTCAATCTTCGTACTTGTCGTGTCGCGATTGATATCAGCGCTCAATCCATCATTGGTCATCGTGCTCATGTCGCTCGTCCTTCAGTGCGCGGCCAGCGAAGACAATTAAATGATATCACTCAGCCGTCGGAGCAACGATATCACCGCCGCGCTCGAAACTATTCGGGCAGTCCGGCCGTTCGTGCCACGATTCATTTGGCGGCTCTTCAGGTAGGGTCCTTCAGCCAATTCCGGGCCGCAGTCCGCATCAGACCCCAAAGTTCCCAGTTCATTTCTCTCTCGCTCCACCAAGGCGGGTCCCAACCGAAGGCGCGGCCCTGATCAAGCTGCATAAGGTCGCTTCCATGAAGAATCTTCGAACGCAATCCATACATCTTGCTCCGGCGCTTTTCTAACCCGGTGTCTGGGGTGTATTTCTCGAAGAACGACCGGAACTTTGCCGTCGCGCCGGGCACGTCGTGAGCACGTTTGTCCTTGCACTCTTCACAATAAACGGAGTGCTTGGTGCCGCCCTCTGGCGTCAGCGCCTCAGCGGCGGAGACGAGCGATGCGTAGGAGGCGGACATGGAATCCTCCCACTGCCGTGACGCCATGTTCAGCCAATAGGCCGCACGATCGAACTTGGCCTGCAGGGTCGGTCTTAGATTCTGGTAGCGGTAAATTGAATCGTCCAAGTCATCCGGCACCCGCAATCCGCGTCCATCGAGGCCGATAACTTCCTTGTAGTACCTCTCCGATTCGAGCACTTCGAGTGTCTCACTGGTCGAAGGCGAAAGCTCCTCAACCACCGCCTCCCCAAGGTCGGCGAAAAACCATTCCTGCACCCATTTGATCTCTAGCTTCTCTGCGGGCTCAGCGCCGAGGTTGACGCAGGCCCAAAAATTTCTGCGCCGGTCGGGTAGAAACTTGGTGGTCCCGATAAGGAGAAGGTTAAGCAGGAGCGTGAGTCTGCGATGCTCGCGTATTCGGCGTTGATTGGTGATAGCCCACAGGCCGGCATCTCGGATCGGGAATTCAAGAATGAAGGGATTATCGGCACCTTCGCCCGCTCGGGGCGCACTTGCCGGTGGCGGAAGGATTTGCACTCCCGACCGCTCACCGCGCCACGAGCCCGATACCTGATGAGTGCAGAAACTGATCTCTCGGCCGACCCTTCCTAGCCCTATAAGAATCGGCCCCTCAATCTCTGCGCAAATCTGGTCCCACTCGCTGCCGTCAAAAGCCGCGCCGGGCTCGATAGCTATGATCTTTGCACCTTTATAAGTTAGCGAAACCCGACATTGCTCGCGGGCGAGCGGCAGGTGGATTACGTTCTCGTCACCGTCGTACTGACCGGGCCGGCCGATTCGTTCCTGAAGTAACAGTCGCAAATCAGCCTGATCGAGATCGGACCATGACTTACGAAGAAGAGTTTTTGCCATGATTTCGGCCCCCCTCTGCTAGCCGATTAAATGATATCACGGCGCCGTCCGCGCAACGGTATCACCGCCGCGCCGATGCAGCGGCCGTCAATGCAATGGCCCGCGGGTTGTCCGTCTGCACCGCATCGTAGTGGGCTTAGATTTCTGGAAACAGTGTGATCCAGCTCACACTGTGATCTCCCAGCCAGGGGGCATTTTTGGCAATGGTCCCATTTTTGATATTGGGAGGGAGGGATGTACAAAATTTGGTTTGGACTGGTTTTCGCAGCCGTAGTGGTCAACCCAGCGCCAGCGCAGAACTACAACAAGAACTGGGTCGAGTGCGCGAGAGAACTCGGGTGGCACCCCGAGCAGAGCCAGAAACTAAGTGATGGACGTACGCTAACAATGTGGAGATGGCAAAACGAGGCGCAACAGGCAACTTTCAACGATTGTGTTTCGCGGAAAGCGAGTCTTGCACCTAAGCCATCTGCCAAGGGGCAGCCGAGAGCTTCACGCTGAGGGACAAACCCGGCGCCACGCAGGAACCAGCGCAACGCCGGATTAGAGTTACGATCGGGCCGACGCCGCCGCCAGCAGTAACAGCACAGCCGCCGGGTCGAGCAGCATCGCCACCACAAGAATGAACCACCGCAGCACATCCTGGTCGCCGGCGCCAAGCAGGGTCGCGAGGTAGCGCACCGGCCCCAGGTCGGCCTCGACCATCTGCCGCTCGCCGTCCGCCTTCGCGCGCTCAACCTGGAGGCCGGCGAGGGTGCGAGCCTCAGTGGTGCGCTGGGCGACCAGCTCGGACCGGGTCTTGCGCTGATCGCCGGCCAAGGCCATCGCCGCGGCCGTGCGACCCCTGCTGGTCGCCTTCTCGACGGCCCCGTCTATCTGGGCAATCCGGCGGTCAAGGTCGCTCACAAGGGCCGCCGCGACGGCGAGGCGGGCATCTACCTCCGCCACCCTGCCGGCGACAGCGACATCGCCATCGACCTGATGACCGATGCGCGCCTTGGCGAGGAAGCCGTAAGCCCCGATCGCGTTCAGTCCCATCAGGACAGCAACCAGGGCGACCAGCGCCGCCTTGAGCGGACCCCAGCGTAGGGTGGGGAGGGCCGCGACGGCGGCCAACTTGCCGATCTCCAGGGCGACGCCCATGCCGACGACCGGCCAGAACGCGCCAACGAAGATGCTGGTCATGCCGGTGATTGAATACCCGCCGGATACTGTCGCGAGGGCGATCGCGGAAACATAGAATACCGCAATCCGGCCCGGCGCGGCCTGGGGCGGTGGCAGCGGTGGGGCCGCCTGTGGGGAGCGTGGCTTCGCCTCGGCGGGCTCGAACGTGACCAGCCGGGCGAGATAGCGGCTCTCGGCAGCCGTGACCGAGGCAGCGTCTCGGGCAGCATTTCGGACGGCGATGGAGCGGCCTGATTGCGGTGCTTCGTTAATGCGTTGCACGACATCACCGTGACCACTACCGTGACGATCACCGTGACCGGACATAGCCCGCACCGTGACAGGCGACGTGACAGGTCGCTTGCGCTGTCTGGCCCGGCTGCGCCGCTTGCGCTCGGCCGCCGTCCGGTCCTTCGGCCTGAACGGCTTGACGTTGGCGGGCAGTTCGTCGGTCATCGCCGCCTCCTTCAGCGCCAGAACTTGTCGAACCGGTTGGCGGCGAGTTCCGTGTAGCGCACCGTATGTTGAATATTCCGGTGCCCGAGGTACGCCTGGAGCGTCCGGGTGTCGTGGCCGTCGTTCGCCAGCTTGTAGCCGGCGGCATGCCGGAGCATGTGCGGGTGAGCCTTGAACGGCAGTCCCGCCTTTGCCCCCGCTCGCGACACCAGGAAGGCAAACCCCGTCGTCGTGAACGGTCCGCCCCGCTCAGTCATGAACACGAAGTCCGAATGTGCCGGCGACTCCCTCTTGATTCGACGGAGCGCCCGGAGTTCGTCGCCCTGGAGCGGATGAACCGATGGCGTGCCACGCTTCACGCGCCGGACATGCAGGCGGGCCTGATCCAGATCCACTTGCGACCAACGCAGATCGCAGGCTTCGGCCGCCCGTAGGCCGTGGCGGTACGCAATCAGGATCATGGTGGCGTCGCGGTGCCCGTGCCGATTTTGCTTGGCAGCGGCGAGCAGCTGATCGACTTCGGTCGGTGTCAGGTACTCGCGCTGCCGCAATTCCGCATTTTTTGGCCGGCGGGGCAATGAGCTTGCGCTCACTGCACGGTTTTCGATGGTTGGCGATATCAAACGAAGCGTCGGTTTCATTGCGGTTTCCCATCGGGATTCGAGGCGACTGCGCGAAATTCACGTATTTTCGATGCAGTTGGATGGGGGAAAAGGCCGGCGCAGACAGGCTGGCCGGCCCAAGTCATCACGCTGCTGTGGGAATGTCGTTCTCCCCGTCGAGGCCCTGCACTATGAGCAGATCGCCGGTGCGTAGCTGGCGGCACCCGATCAGCAACGAAATGGCGAACAGAAGCGCCTGCTCACCGCCGACGGCGCGGCGCGTTTGCGGTTCCTCGCCGTCGCGATTGAGCACGACCAAGAGGGCGCCAGGTTCGTGTTTTACATGCATGGGCATCGGTCCCTCCCCTATCGCGGCGCGAAGCAGGCCTCGTTGAATTGCGCTTCAACGAGTCGGAGGGCAGACCACATGACGTCCGCTTCCTCGCGGCCATCGGGGTACTGCTTGCGCCGGTTGGAACGGCGCAGGCAGTCGTCATAGGACGTGCGCTTGAGAAGCTCGGCGAACGCGCAAGCCTCCTCGCGCGGCATGTCGAGCGGAATCGTGATAGTGCTGGATTCGGCCATAGTGGTCCTCCGGTTAGGATCGCTGTGTGCTAGGCCGCGTGCGGTGCTACCCACACCGCGCGCGGCCGCCTCGTTGGAATGCGGAATGCACTCCCCGCGAGCGCCAGAACGGCGCCCGTGGGCAACGCACCTTCACGTGCCTTCGAACCAAGCCGCCCAATCCACCGCGTGGAGTAACAAGCCGGCGAGGACGGCGAACGTCAGCCCGACCGAACTTGGCGAATACTCCCAGGCGAAATGCATGGCGACGACAAAACCGGCGAGGAGCAGCACGTTCAATCACCCCTCACGTCCGGATGTAGCGCGGCCATTCACGGCCGGCGGTAGCGCGGGCGAACCGCATGGCGCACTCGGCGCCGCGATCCCACGCTTGCGCCTGCACGCCGGCGTAGGGGTTGCTGTCGATCCGGCCCAGATGATAGGCGGCGTAGCCCTCGGCAAACGCTTCGTAGCGGTCGTAAGGCGCGTAATCGGCGGCGAGGCCGGCGAGGATTTGCTGATCGGTCATATCAGCACCTCCCCTTCAGCAAGCTGTGAATCGCCCTGGCCTCCTGGCGGCCGATGCCCCGGCCGGAGCGGTTGCTCGCGGCGATCGCCTTGTCGACCGCGTCGGCGCTGTAGCGCGGCTTGCGGATCGCCCCAGCCGACTTGAACTCGATCCGGCCGATCCGCTCGGCTTTCTCACGCTGTTCGGTGGTGAGATCGGCCCGGAGCTTCGGCTTGGTGTCCTGCTTTTCCATCGCGGGGTACCTCTTGTCTCTTGCCCCCGCCTTATGTAGACATTTATTATGGGCAAAGCAATAAATGTTGACAAAAAAAGAGGCCGTGGCAGGCCCGCCACCGGTCACGATCCGATGATTTCTGCACGTATCCCGGTGGAGGTGATTGCCAAGCTTGATGAATGGGCCGCCGAAAACGAATGCACGCGCTCTGCCGCTGTCGCCATATTGCTCGCGAAAGCGCTCGCCGGCCAAAGGAAGCCCAAGAAATGAGTCGCAAATCCCTCTCGCAGATGTTCATCGAGTGAGCATCGAAGCCGGCAAGCTTCGCCGCGGGATATCGGTCGACAAAGGCAGATTTCTCCGTCGGCGCCGGGCGTTCATCGCTGCGCTCGGTCCCGACCCTGACGAGGTCATCAAGGACATGGTCATCGAGGCGGCGGACATGCTGGAGGGCGCGTGGGGCCGCAGATGCAGCCGTCCGTCACCTTGACATCGACCGAGAGACCTGGCGCACGCACTGGCGCACGGTCATGCTGCTCGATGCGGCACGGCTCGGGCTGGGCGACGACATGCTTCCGTGCGATGAATGTGTCGATAAGCTTGACAAGTTCAGGGCCTGGCTGGGGGCGGACGCACAAAGACGCAGCGCAGCACCGCTTGCTTCCTGGCTCGTGCCCGCAATGCCGGCGCCGGCAAGCCTGTTCAACGGCTCAGTGTCACTTCAGTCATCGGCTGGGCACTGACCTCACCTTCACGCCGGCACCGTTGCCTCGTCGAATTCGATTTTCGGCACCGTAGATCACCGGCCGCTCGCCCGTCAGCCGTATACGGCGGCTTATCCCCCGATAGCTGCCGTCTTGAGCGGATGCCGGTGACGGCAGCCTTGGGCCAGAACCTGCCTCCCGCGCTGCAAAAAAATATTGCGGGACGCCCCCCTTTCGGGCGCACCTGCGGTCGGTGTAATTTTACCAAAGAGCTGCCAGCGGGACGTGCCGAAGTCTCCGGGACAAGGGCAGCGGCGATGCTGTCGGCTAGGGCCTGTCCTCAGTTAGGCGACATTTTCACGAGAACGGATCAGAATCAAACGCGGAACGGCGTTCTATAGTTGGCGCGATTCTACGGGAGGGATATGCGAATCAGCAATTGACTGATTCATGGGTGGTCGGCT
>WNFR01001399.1_pt1 | contig 35720 bp, 24 predicted proteins | sample 5400221 | NCBI WGS metagenome assembly WNFR01 (sample SAMN13153357, study PRJNA577476) | soil metagenome | isolation source: 40 cm soil under Madrone tree | place: USA:California | collected 2016-06-14 | reverse complement strand
TTGCCGAAACTGGACATCACTTAACGACAGGTTCTTTTTCGCGATTTCAATGTTATGACGATTAAGGTCAAATCGAAGACCACGCCACAATGGCTGTGTATATGTAAAAGTAAAAGCCGAAGGGTATTGGGGATTTAACAGCGCCGTTTGGCTCGTGCTCATCAGCCTTGTCGACGAGAAATCTGCCTGGTACGACCCGCCGAGAAACGGCGAAAAGCCGCCAAGTCGAAGGTCCGCGGTGGGATCGGTTTGAGTAAGGGAGCCGTTGGTTCCACCTGCGACTGTTGAACTGGTCGGGGTGGTTTTTCTCTCGTAATAGCTCTCTGACGAAAACACCGGGTCATACACGCCGCGCGACGATTGCAAATTGAACTCGGCAATCTTAACGTCAATGCGCGATGCATCAATGTCGTTGTTGTTTTGCAAGGCCAATGCGATGGCCTGATTCAGGGATAATGGGACCTGGTTCGAAACGTCCACACCGACACGGTCCGACGGCGGCAAAGGGCGATCGGGCGCCTTGAAGTTGGGTGAAATCGGCGGCGGATCTTGTGGCAACTGTGCAGGCATGGCGCCAGGCGCAGCACCTACAGTTGGACCCGCCGTTGTTCCTGAGTTTGGCGGCAGCTGTGTCTGAGTGGGACGTACTCCTGGCTGCTGCTGTTGCGGAGTTTGGGTGCCTGTCGCCCCAGGCGACGGATTCAGCGGCGTCTGCGGCGTGGTCGAAGATGGAGTTTGCGTATTCTGCGCAAACGAAACAGGCGGCAATGGCAGTGCCGCAAAAAGAAGAGCGCTCGATAAAAGTATTCTCGTCGTCACTGCAAGCCCCGACCGTCTGTATCTGCGTCGCGAATTGCTAATCACCTGATGGTTGATCTGCATACCTATCCTTTTTATTACTTCCTGTTGAACCTTCCGCCAATCTTCCCAGGGTTGTCGAAGCAGTTTGGCGCACGCCGCCAGTCGAATACCCAAAGCGCCGGCGAACAAAGCTCCACAATTGAACATGGCTGAGATCTTCGAACAGGGAATAGAAGACCGGTACTGCAAGTAACGTCAACAGCAAACACAAGGACTGTCCCCCGACGACTAGTACGCCGATCGAGCGGTTCGTTGCAGCTCCTGCGCCTTTGCCGACGATTAGGGGAATCATGCCGGCAACCAGCGCGATGGTTGTCATAAGTATGGGGCGCAATCGGTCACGGTTTGCCTGAATGATCGCGGTGTATCTTTCCATTCCATGCGATCGAAGTTCGTTCGTGTGGTCAATTTGCAGAATCGCATTCTTCTTGACGATTCCGAGCAGCACCAGGACTCCCAGAGCCGAGAAGATATTCAACTTTTGCCCGGCAATAAATGTTGAAAGCAATGCAAATGGAATTGCAAGCGGCAACGTCAATAATATAGTTACCGGGTGAATAAAGGACTCGAACTGTGCCGCCAGCACCAGATACATAAAGATGAAGGAAAGAATGAACGCCAGCATGAAGTAATAGTTTGCTCTTCCCAATTCCTTTGACTGTCCCGTAACACCAGTTGTATAGCCGGCCTCCATATTTAACTGCGTGGCGTACATCTGCATATTCTTAAGCGCCTCGGTCTCCGATCCGTTCGGAGAGACACTTGCCGAAATCGTCACCTGGCGCTGGCGGTTTATCCGATCGATTGAAGTTGGGCTTGTGCCCTGTGCCAGGCGAACTACCTTGGAAACCTCTATAACTCCACCATTTGCCGATGGAACCGTCAGTTGACTTAATAAATTGGTGTTGTGCCGAAAATCTTCGTCGGCGACCAACATCACGTCGTACTGGTCAGTTCCTTCGCTATACGTAGTTACTTTCTGACCCGCAACCATCGTACTTAAGGCCTGAGCGATATCGCCGGCTCGAACCCCGAGATCCGCTGCTCGTTGACGATCAATTATGACCTGGGTTTCCGGGTTGCCAAGAACCAGCGACCGATCCGCATCGAGAATATTCGGGTCCTGCTTCAGTTTACTGATCAGGGCATTTGAATACTGATCCAACTTGTCCAAATCCGGCCCCGAAATATAGAACGAGAGAGAAGACGATCGTCCTCCTCCGATCGCGCTCGAGATCGATGATACCGGCGCCGCTCCGATGACAAGTTCCTTCGGATATTGTTTAGTGATCTGACGTGTTCGCTGGACGATGTCGGCCTGCGACAAAGAACGCTGGTCGGGTGGCTTTAATCTGACAGTAATGATTCCGGTGTTTGGCGCGGCCTGTCCACCAAATCCTGCGATCGCCAGCGTTGCTTCCACTCCCGATATCTTTTCGCGCACGTCGCGAGCAAGCCGATCCAGAATCGACTGGGTTGCCGCAAGGCTGGTCCCCTGTGGCGCTCTTAGTGTGACTTGATAACTCGACTCGTCTTCGTCCGGAAGAAAATTGATGCCCGCGAGCTTGAACATCGGGTAAATCGAGATGATTACGACCGCGCTGATAATAACAATCACCCATCGATGCGCCATCGACCACTCAAGCAACCATTTGTAGGTTCGATCAATCGGCCGGTAAAAACGCGATTCTTTTGAAGACGAATCTTTTGGGCTTTCGACCTCTTCTACTCGCTCTGCGCTATGGTTGGACGACAAGGTTTCCGGCGCTGTGCTTTCGCCGGGGCCGGCGGGCAGCGGTTCATCGTGCTCCGATTTGATCCACCGTGCGGCAAGCATCGGCGTCAGAGTGAAGGAAACCAGGAGGCTGACGGCGATCGCGGCGGCAGATGTCAGACCGAAAGACGACATGAATCGTCCTACGATACCGCCCATGAACCCGACCGGCAGGAATACCGCCATCAGACTCAGGGTAGTTGCGAGCACCGCCATCCCAATTTCCTTCGTTCCCTCGATTGCCGCCTGGAAGGGAGGCATATGCTTCTCTTCGATATAGCGATAAATGTTTTCCAGAACGACAATCGCGTCGTCGATCACAATACCGACCATAAGAGTTAAGGCCAGCATCGTCATTTGGTTCAGCGTATATCCGAGTGCGGCAAGAAATGCGAAAGCGGCGATAATCGAGGTCGGAATTGCAACCGCTGCGATAATTGTCGACCGAAAATTCCAAAGGAAAAGGAAAACCACCAGGGCGGCTAACACACCGCCAATGATCAAGTGCTCCTCAATGGCGTGAAGCGAATTCTCAATGAACTCCGATTGATCCCTGATTACGGAAAACTTGAGGTCTTTCGGAAGTGTGGGAATAATCTCAGCCATCCTGGACTTGACTGAATTTATGACAGCTATCGTATTCGACCCTGATTGTTTGACGATAGCGAGCGTAACGGCGGGACCGCCATTTAGGCTGGAAATCGAAGTTGGATCGACACCACTATCTTCAACGTGTCCTATGTCACGGATCTTGACCGGGTATCCATTTTTGGTGGCCACGACAATACTGTTGAAATCTTCAACTTTTGTGACCCGGCTCATCGTCCGCACGGTCACCGTCTTCGCTCCTTCGTTAACCCGTCCGCCCGGCAATTCCAAATTCTGCGCTTTCAACGCAGACGCAACGTCGATTGTTGAAAGGTTGAACGCGCGCAGCCTGTCCGGGTCAAGATGGACGTTGATCTGACGAAGTCTGGAACCGTAAATAAAAATATTTCCGACACCGTAGGCGGACTGAAGGCGTTTGTTGATCTGGTTGTTGGCGATATCCGTCAACTGCAGAACCGAATAAGGGCCGGTCATGGAATAAAGGATGATCGGCGTTGCATCCGGGTCCGACTTTTGCACAATTGGCGGATCGGCCGTCAAAGGCAGCTTGTTCGAAACGGTATTAACTTTGTCGCGAACTTCCTGTGTGGCAACGTCCGGGTCCTTTGAGAGATCGAACGATATCGTTACCTGTGACCTCCCTTCGCTCGATGATGAACGCAACTCATCAATGCTTGTCGCCGTGTTGACCGCGCCTTCAATAATGTCTGTTACCTCGGTCTCCATCTCGGCCGGTGCGGCTCCGATATTGGTCGTGGTAACAGAAACCGTCGGTATATCTATTTTTGGAAACCGATCGACACCCAGGGTGAAGAATGAAAATCCTCCGATGACCGTCAGCGCAAGGATAAGAACCGTCGCAAACACCGGACGTCGTACACAGATTTCAGCAAGTCTTTGCATAGCTTTATAAGTCCGCAACGTATCCACAACGGAGCGTTGGCGTTACTTCGAAGTCAAACTAATATTCTTTAAGGTTCTAACCCGAGGAGAGTTGTAAATTGCAATATGCCTGGTCGTTTTCTGTTTGAAAGTGAATCGGAGCGCGTTGAAACTTTGTACACTTCCTGTTATCCAAAGCTTCTGATCGGCGGTTTGAAAGCCGAAGGCCTGTTACTGGGTTCGCACCTTCGCACCCTCGTAGAGCTGGTTCAGGTTACTGGTCCCAACGATATCATTGGCTTGAACCCCGCTCAGGACTTGCATCATCCCATTTTCGGTGTCACCGACCTGAACAACTCTCAGGTGGGCGGTGTCGCCCTGAATAACAAATACGCGGAACGAATTCGTATTTTTGTCGTTAACGACCGCGGCAACTGGAACATAAACAGCTTGACTTCCACCGGGTTGGGTTATCCGGGCTGTGGCAAACATTCCAGATCTTAAAGTGTTGTCAGTGTTGTCTATCTCCGCTTCTACGGAGACCGACCGCGACGCGGGGTCAATCGCCGGATTGATCGCGGTCACCTTCCCACCGAAGGTCTTGTCGCCAAAAGCGTCGACGCTCAGCGAAACAGACATTCCCGTCGAAACGTGCGGAGCCTGCAGTTCCGGTACCTGCAATTGAAGTTTGATTGGGTTAGTAAGCAGGATGGTCGCGATTACAGACGCAGGCGTCACATATTCCCCGACCGCAATTGGCCTCGCACTAATGTAGCCCGTATACGGCGCTCGAATAGTGGTATCGGAAACTGCCTTTTCAGCTATAGCGACTTGTGCCTGTGCGCCGGCGGCAGCACCTTCAGCAGTTTGAATCGCCTGGTTGTTTTGACGCGCAACATTGATTGCAGTGTCTAACTGTTGCTTTAAATTATTTGCCTGCGAAGTCGACTGTTCGGCCTGTGAATGATACTGATCATAAACACTCCGAGCCACGTCACCCGTTTCGACAAGCTGTGAATACCTTCGTGCATTCGCGTCTGCCAGGCGAGCCTGCGAGGCAGCGGCCTCGTACGCCGCGGCGGCCGAGCGGACTTCCGGGATGGCGCTGGCGTCAAATTTCCCATTGGGTCCCAGGCCCAGGCGTACCTCCGCTTGCCGTACTGCTGCATTTGCCTGCTGGAGCGCGGCTTGTGCCTGCTGCAGTCGAAGGCGCGCGTCACGTTCGTTCAAACGTGCGATGACGGTTCCCTGTTTGACAAAGGCGCCCACGTTGATTGGTGTTGACGAAACCTGCCCGGAGGTTTGGGGCGCGACGTTCGAAGTTTCATTAGCTACGAGGCTGCCAGTTGCCTGGATGAAAGACGGGATCTGGCGAACGGCCGCCGTTGCGGTCGAGACAGCTACGGGTGCCCCGGGCGCGAACGATATGTTCGCACTGGCACTCTTATTCTCCTTTGCCTCGGCGTTTGGCTCTGATTTACCACAGCCGGAAAAAAGCATCGTGCCGGCCAGCAAAGAACTAATCGCCAGCAGAAGCCCACATTGTTTGTTCGACAAAAATGCCATATTTAAATTAGTCCTGATTCCTCACCTTGCCTGATTTGCGAGTTGCTTTTTTTATTTTCTGCTTTACGGGAAAGTTCCGAAGGCCATCAAGGAAAAATCGTGTAAAGCTCTCAATCGCATCGTCGTCATCCATGCGGAGAAGCGAGCAATTGAAAAGATAGACCATTTGAGTGTGATATCCAGGTAGACTAAATAGAGCCCGAACCGCCACAGGGGCCTCCACGGCTCTAAACGCGCCTTCACGCTGACGGAGCTGGATGTACTCGCACAAAAAGTTAAACACGGGCTTTACTCGGCTGTCCCGAAAACCCTGGACAAACTCGTACCCCTCAAGAGCTGAAAACAGTAGCAACCGGTTAAAATCTTTATCCCGTCGCCAGCCCTCAAACTTTCGTGAAATAACCGATCGAAAAAGTCCAAAATCGTCTCGAAGCTCCGCATATCCCCGCAGATCTTCAATCCGATCTTCCGTCCGGGATCGCGATGACTTGTGTGCCAGAATCGCGGCGTATAAGTCGTCCTTGGTCGGAAAGTGCCGATACAGGATCGTCTGGTTAACTCCTGCGGCGCTGGCAATTTCCTTCGTCGTCGTGCCGCGAAATCCTTTTTTCGAGAAAAGACGCAAAGCAACATCGATTAACTGCTGTCTTCGTTCCGCACTCGGCATTCTCCGAACTGTCTTCTTGGCCGGAGACAGCATTGGACCATTCACTTTTGGTGGTAAGCTCATCAAATTCAGGTCCTCGAGTTTTTTTTGGAATGTATGTAAGCAGTTACTTACAAGTGCAGAAATTACACGGACTATGTCATGATGTCAATTCAGGTTGGACTCGTTGCCTTACTAAATGTGTTAAATCAGGTACGAAACGGAGAGCTGAATTATGCAGAATTTTGTATCAGAACGTTCTAGAGTCATTCGTGAATTCTTCAAACTTGATGAAAAGATTGAACTTATTAACGCTGATGCGATCCCGGCGAAGCAAAAGCCAGACGTCGAAGCTTACCTGTCCGCCTTCAATATGGAATGGCACTTGATTCCATCCGCGGATGCATTGCCGTTTGATCAGAAATACATTGACAGTCTTTACCCCACGTCGTGCATCAACTCGGGAAAACATGGCCGGCAGTGCGACGAACTTCGCCTGGCGTTGAAAAGCGGACACACAAAACATCAGGGTCGTATGATTGCGGTCGAGGTTACGCAAAAACCGTGTTACTTGCCCGAAAACAGGCAGTTCTACGGAACACGATATGGATTTGAACCCACCGCCGATCCATTTTCCCGTTATTTAGGACGGGCAAGCTTTGTAAATGGTACCCGCTTTGCACACAATTATCCGTCTCTCCGCGAGTTTGTACAGGTCGTTTCTGACGATTGGAAATCTCGTTCGATGATGCCCGAAGGTTATCGGCTTACTGTTTGTCCCCCAGCGGTCTTTAATCTTGTAGGCACGCTTTTTCATCCTGAATGGAGTGATACCGAAACGCCGGAACTGGGTTTTTACCGTGATAGCCATGGCAACGCGACTTGCTATGCCGTCGGATGTAATGGACCCGGGGATTTTTCTTTTTTGCGTGCCGTTGAAGGTGATGCCGATTGGACATTGCTTGGCTTCAGGGTTGCACTTGTACCCGAAAAACTCTAAATGAAAACGTGTTAATAGTGGGGCGAATTCGCCCGGTGAAATGACGGAACGTTGTCTTATGGGTATAATGCCGTGGCGTACTGACCCACCTCGCGCTCCAATTTGGAAATTATGGAGAGAGGTAAAACTCAGGCCGGTACTATGACTGTAAAGTTCATTGTTTCGAGCGATGGCCTCGACATCCAGTTAATTCAGACCAGGAATAACAGCTTCGCAATCGGAAGTGGTCACAATCGCAGATTCCCAGGGCGGGCCGAATTCTCAGGGGATTGCGATTTTACTTCACTCTTAGCTGACTAGATTGAAAGCGGAGGCGCTGTCCGAGCGTTTGAAGGTAAAATGCAGGCATTAGTCGTAGAGGATGATGCTCAGGTTCGAAGCTTCGTAAGTTTTGTGCTTGCCGAAGATGGCTGGGAGGTCTCTGAGGCTGAGTCGGCTGAGGAAGCGTATACCATGCTCGGCGCTCAGGACTGGGCGCTTGTGGTTTGCGACGTCAACCTGGGCGGTGAAGATGGATTCAGTGTACTGCATCGCTTCAAAGAAGAACTTCCAAACACACAGGTGGTACTGATCACCGGTAATGGGTCGGCAGTTGGCGCGATGAATGCGACTGCCTTTGGCGCATTCGATTACCTCCTGAAGCCATTTGGGATTCCGGAACTAAGAGCACTATCGGATTCAGTCAAAGAGCGTTTTACTGTCGCTGACGCAACCCACATCCCAAGATCTGGCGACGGTCCCCGTAATGATGCCGAGGTAACGCTGGTCGGTCGAAGCCGAGCTTTTGTCGATATCATGAAGCAACTGGGGAGAGTGGCCCCAACAAGCCTGCCTGTTCTGCTTAACGGCGAGTCAGGTACCGGCAAAGAGGTTGTTGCGCGTGCATTACATTTTCGCAGCAAACGCAAGGAACGACCGTTTGTTGCCGTTAATTGTGGCGCAATCCCATCTGAATTGATCGAGTCTGAGTTGTTTGGTCACGTACGCGGATCGTTCACTGGTGCCGAGCGTGACCGGCCTGGGCTGTTTGAAGAAGCGGATGGGGGCACTGTATTCCTGGATGAGATTACTGAGACTAGTCCGGCATTCCAGGTTAAATTACTTCGAACTCTGCAGGAAGGCGAGGTCCGCAGAGTTGGTTCGAACAGAACTCAACGAATCGATGTTCGTGTAATTGCGGCGAGTAACTGTGATGTTGACCTCGAGGTTCAGGCGGGTCGCTTCCGTAAAGATCTTTTTTACAGATTGAATGCCGTAACGATTTATCTGCCACCGCTGCGAGAGAGGCGTGAAGACATTTTCCCCCTGGCAACCTACTTCGCCGAGCGTGTTTGGTCGCGTCATCCTCCAGTCAAGTTCTCAAGCGAGGCGCTTGTGCTGCTCGAACAATACTCATGGCCAGGGAATATTCGTGAACTTGAAAATGCGGTGATTCGCGGGGCTGCACTTTGCAAAAACGTTGTTCGACCGGAGGACCTTCCTGACCACGTTCGGAACTACAATCCAAACGGGATTGATTCGAAGGATTTCGACGAACTGAAACCGAGTATAGACGAGGAGTGGCATACCCTCGTCGAAGCCGAAGGACGTTATGTCTCGCGGGTTCTTGCTCATACTGGAGGCAACAAGCAGGCGGCAGCACGAATACTGGCAATAGACAGGAAACGCGTTGATCGGATCCTGAAGCGTCAGCCTGGTGGAAATAACTCCGGCGGACTCACTTGATTCAAAACCCGATTCGTACGCCAGGCAAGTGCGACTGCTCCCTGACCGCGGAGTTGGAAAAGTATGTCAAAGATCGTTGCTATTCTCTGCGCGCGAATATAAATTGTTCTTCTAACTTGCGTCCAATTCAAGATCTTTCGGTTTTCCAGTAAAACCAGACGAACGCTCACCCTAACGAAACAGTATGAAGCAAAAAACCGAATTCGCGACATCCCGGATTTGCACGATGGTATTTCTTTGCCTGCTGGCAGCATCCCAGTCGCTGTCGGTCTATTCACAAAATTCTGACAGCGTAGAAGCCTTGAAACTGTCAGCACAGCGATTGCTTAAGCAGCAACAATATACCGAAGCTCTTCCCATTCTTGAAAAGTTAGTCGCCGCTGAGCCCAACGACCCGCAGCATCATTTTTATCTCGGGTTCGCCCTGATTGATCAGGGAAATGTGACTAAAGTTGATGCTCAACGAAAGGCGCTCCGAGTCCGTGCCAGAAACGAGTTTCTTAAGTCCAAAGAGCTGGGCAATACGGAACCTCTTGTTGATGGTCTGATCGGGAGCTTGCCTCCTGATGGATCTGACGGAAAGGCGTTTTCAGCGAATTCCAAAGCTGATGATTTGATGAAAGAAGCGGAGGCACTGTTTGCAAACGGAAAGCTGGACGACGCATTAGACAGATATCAGAAAGCTCTAAAACTGGATCCGACATTGTACGAAGCGGCGTTGTTCTGTGGAGATGTTTTAACGCAAAGGGGTGATTTCGCAAATGCCGAAATCTGGTATCAAAAAGCAATCTCGATTGATCCTACCAGAGAAATTGCTTACAGATATTCGGCGACGCCATTCATGCGACAGCAGAAGTATGACGAGGCCCGCGACCGGTATGTTGAAGCCTACATCTGCGAGCCATATAGCCAGTTCTCGATCTCCGGTATTTCACAGTGGGCTCAGGCGACGCATGCCACTTTGGCACATCCGAAAATCGACTTTCCGACCAGTGTGACATTCGACGAGAAAGGCGACGCAAAAATAGATCTTGATTCGAGCGCCCTCCTCGGCGGGAAAGACGATGGTTCTTTTGCCTGGATTTCTTATGGCGCGACGAGATCAAACTGGCGAAAAGAAAAATTTGCAAAAACCTTTCCTGGCGAACAGACTTACCGGCACAGCCTGGCGGAGGAAACAGACGCCATACAGAGTGTGCTGGCGCTCGCAATTGCGGACAAGAAGGTCAAGTCATTAAGTCCGGCTTTAACAATGCTGAAAAAGTTGTATGACGAAGGTCTTCTGGAAGCCTATGTTTTGCTGGCTCGCGCGGATCAAGGCATTACTCACGATCACGTAGCATATCTCAAGCAGAACCGCGATAAATTGCGCCGGTATGTTGTTAAATACGTTTTGACCGGTGGCGGCAGAGGTTAGACGCCAAACATAGGCTTCTGCAACGTGGATGAATTTCGTCATCGGGAAAAAGATGACGACACGCTTCGTGGATTGGCGAAGGATGAATTGGAAACTCTGGGTTATACGGTCCTGGTTGAAACTTCTCAAATTAGCCTGAGGCAAAATAACCCACTTGTTAAAATGTCGAAGGGTCAATTCAGGCCAACAGTATCGACAAGATCGATCCCTCAGGATGTGTTGATGCCTCCTGGAAAGGCACGACCAACGACTTAAACTGTTTGTTGCCTTATAATTATCAAGCGACGCCGACAATTCGAAGTAATCCGGACACACGAATTGCCTTAATCGAACGGGCACGGCACAGCATGTGCCGACACATTGCTGGTTGAGAGGCCGCGGTGGCCGGAGAATTAAGGTATACCCCTGTCCAATTGCCTACTTTACGCTTTCGAATTCACACAGGGTCTCCGAACCTGTAACTCCTTTTGACGAGTTTCCAGGGAAACTGCGAGACACACTGAATCACTAATAACTGAAGTTACCTTGCACGCCAAAGACGGCAAACCAAAAACTAAGGTGGAAACTCCTGAGGTTCCACCTGACTATATGTTGCCTACTCCAGAAAATTCGCATTTCGCTCACATGTACTCGTACACGATAAGCGAGCAACGAATCCTCATCGTCGACGATGAAGAAGCTGTTCGGTCGGTGTTTTCGTCGAGCCTTGGTTCTAAATATGACTGTTCAACTGCTGCGAGTTTTGATGAAGCGATGGCTTTATTGACCTCTGAATCGTTTGCCCTGGTCATTACCGATCTGATTATGCCCGGCCGCAGTGGAATTGAACTGCTCAGGGAAATCACAGCACGGTTTCCTGAGACTTTTGTTATTGTGGCTTCCGGTGTTGATCGATCTCAACGTGTTATCGATGCCATCAGGCTGGGTGCTTCAGACTATCTGATCAAGCCGTGCGACATGGATGTGCTGGACGTGACGGTAGACAGGGCACTTCAACGTAGAGCATTGGTCCGGAATGCACGGCGATACAAGCTTGACCTGGAACGTCGCAACAATGAGCTGCGAGAGAGCAAGGCGAAGCTACAAAGGCTACAGGCCGAAATTGTCAGGAACGAAAAGATGGCATCGCTTGGGGTCCTGGCCGCAGGTGTTGCTCACGAGCTGAATAATCCTGCCGGCTTCATCATCGGAAACCTCGAGATCCTGAAGCACTCCGCTGGTGGGTTTGCGCGTCTCCTCAAGTTTTATGAAGAACTCTCTTTGGGTCCGGTCGAGACTGAAGCGCTAAAGCAACTCAAAGACGAAATAGATTACGAAAATACGTTTGCGGAGCTCAGTCTGATGATTGCTGACTGTTGCGATGGGGCGGAAAGGATCCGCGACGTGGTTCAAAACCTGCAGACCTTTTCAAGGCTCGACCAGGCAGATTACAAAAAGGTCGACATCCACGAGGGAATCGAATCGACAATACATTTTCTCGCACGTTATTACAGTTCTGGCTCGATCAATCTATTCAGGGATTACGCTACCTTGCCAATGGTGGATTGCTTCGCCGGCCAGTTAAATCAAGTTTGGATGAATTTGCTTGCCAACGCGGCGGACGCGGTGGAAACCGGAGGCGATGTCTTTATTTCGACTTCGCAGCTGAACGGGAAAGTGATTGTTAAAATTTCGGATACAGGCTGCGGAATGCAGCCTGAGCATCTTTCACGGATATTTGATCCGTTCTTTACGACGAAATCAGTTGGCAAGGGGACCGGTCTCGGACTATCTGTTAGCTACAGCATCATCGAGCGTCACTCTGGATCCATCGAGGTTGAAAGTATGCCGGGCCAGGGAACCACGTTCAAGGTCATTCTTCCCATCGATGCCGTTCAGTCTCTAGACGAGCACGACGAACATTTAAATGGGCTTTAAAAAGGGGTAGCAATAAGTGTCCTATAAGATATTGCTTGTCGACGACGAGCCGGCAAATCTCAGACTGCTTACAAGGTTGTTTCAGCGCAGGTATCAGGTGTTCACCGCTGAGTCCGGGCTTGCCGCTCTTGACCTGCTTAGCCAGCACGACATGGCGTTGTTAATTACTGACCAGCGCATGCCGGGCATGACCGGGGTTGAACTGTTGAAACGGGCGGCAGCACTAAGGCCCCAAATGGTCCGAATAATCCTCACCGGATATGCGGATTTGGGAGCATTGGTTGAAGCAATTAACTGCGGCGAGATTTACAGATATATTACGAAACCATGGCGCAACGACGATTTGCTGCTAACGGTCGAACGCGCGCTTGAGCATTATGAAACAAGCAAATCCCAATATGAATTGGAACTGGCGAATCGTCGATTGCGAGAGAGGCTTGACCGCATGACGAACGGGATTGCGCGTGCAATTTCTGAGGCCATTGAGGCGCGCGACGATCATATTTATGGACATGGAAAACGTGTAAGCGGCTATGCCAGCGCGATTGCCCGGCGATTGGATCTGAATATTCAGACCGTCGAGATGATAAAGCTGGCGGGATTTCTACACGACATTGGGAAAATTGGCACGCCCGATAAAATCCTCTTGAAACCGGACGCACTGGACGACGAGGAATTGAGGGTGCTTCGGTTGCATCCCGAGCGCGGCGCCCGAATCCTCTCGAATGTTCCGGAAATGGAAGAGGTCGTCGATGTTATCAAACACCACCATGAACACTATGATGGCTCGGGGTACCCGGACGGATTGAAACAGGAATGCATTCCGCTGGCGTCGCGAATTATTCTTGTAGCGGATGCGTACGATGCGATGACCAGCCCTCGTCCATTTCGTGATTCTTATGGACACGACAATGCGATTGAACGACTCGATTCCGGAAGTGGAACCCAGTTTGATCCCGAAATTGTTCGTACCTTTTTGACCATGGAGGAGTTGGGAAAAATCAGGGCAAGTGTCGCTGCCGGCTTTTGCGGAGGAAGGCTCTCAACGTCGCCATTTAACATTGGTGACGTTGGCTTTGACGAACTGGTTGACGAGGTCGAATCAGAACCTACTTTGGCAATCGGCGTGTTACAGGCCGTGAATCGTCCAACGTCCGGCGGCGGGGTGTTCTCGCTAAGAGATGCTTGTGTGCGGCTTGGGCCAACCCAATTGCAAACGCTGGTCGAGCGCAGCGCGGTTTCACAGCAATGTGTCACGAATCCCGATCAACTTTGGGAGCACTCGCTGCGATGTGCAATCGCTATGAAGCTCATGGCTGAATACACGGGTCACTTAAACCCGAGCGAGGCTTATACTCTTGGACTTCTTCATGATATCGGTCAGGTTTTGCTTCGAACATTGTTTCCTGAAATCATGGAGAAGGTTCTTCTGATTGGGAATGCCGAGGCACAGCTTGAACAGGAGATTGTTTCTTTCGGCGTTGATCATGCGCAGGTGGGGCAATGGATTTTAGATCGTTGTGGAATGCCAGGATATCTTTCGACGGCAGTGCAAATGCATCACGACACGGAACATGCCTGTGGGCAAGCTGCGTTGATGTTGAACGTCGCTAATTCCATTGCAGAAGTGGACTGTTCATCCGAAATCGCAGCCCTTGACGATGTTGACACTGAATTGATCGCACGCGTCGGATTAAATCCTGGACACCTGGCACGAATCCACGAACAAACCTCCAGATTGCTGGAAGCCAGATATAGCACAGTAAACTAGGGTGTCCACGTATCTCTTCTCCGATTGCCGGACGTCGTTATCGCGACTGACTCAACCAGCGATTTGCGCTGCGATTTACACAATTCGAACTCAATACGGTCGATCCAACTCGGGCTTGTGACATGCGAGCCGGTCAAAATCTGGCGGGCAACCTGCAAAAGGACAAACACGGAGTATTGGCTCGAGCTTTTCCAGTGGAAGGGCGAATCTTCGTCCACACTTGCGCACCAATTGCCCGAGGCGATGGCAAATTGGCAACCAACGGGCGCTATACTTGAGGACATGCAGCTTGCGAAGCTCGATCCGGTGGCGTTAAGTATTGGAAAGTATTGGAAGAAAATGGTGCCCAAAGCGATCGAACGGATCAACTTGTTTTTGAATCGATGGTATGGGTCTTTCGTGGCGTGCACGCTGCTTACTCTGGCACTGATGCACAGATTCGTTTTCCCTCTAAATGCGATCTTAGTAACCCGAGGGATTGAAGGCGAAGACTGTGGGCAGATGATCTGGAATCTCTGGACCGTTTGTGAATCAATTACGCATGGCCACAATCCTTACACCACAAACCTTGTCTATTACCCAATCGGGGCAAATCTCGGATTTCACACCCTGGCCGCCGGCTTCTTTCCCGTAACCGCAATCGTCAAACTGTTCGTTGCCGGGGATCCGATGTACCCGATTTATGCATACCGCATAATCGTCCTGCTTTCATTTACATTAATTTTATTTTTCAGTTTCCAGTTCTTGCGACAGGCTGGCTTCAGTCTTTTGGGGAGTGCGATTTCGGCGACCGGCTACGCCTTTTGCGACTTCTACATCGAGCATTCAATCCATCTGAACCATCTCGCGGGATTCTTCATTCCTTTGACGGCCCTTTGTTTATTGAGGTTCTATCAGCAGCCCAGCCGATTGCGGTTGCTGCTGCTTGCAGGCGTCGCAGCCGTGTCAGTTTACTTTACAGAATTTTCTGTTTACATCCTGCTTGCTATTCTGGTGTTTCTAAGCTTGATATTCACTACCGCTCAGACCGAGCGTAAAAAGCTGCTTGAACGGCTTAGTACAACTCGGCCACGTTGGTTCATTGAAGCCGGACTGCTCTTTCTGGTCGTTATCGCTCCATTTTTATTCAGCATTCACGGGCTGATCCCATTGAAACCCAAGCCGTTCGAACTATCACTTTATTCAGCAAATCTCGCTGGTTTTTTTATCCCGGATCCGCGACAGGCACCGCTTTATGGCGAGGTCTTCGGATCCCTTTGGTCCCATATCACTGCGGGCATGGGTGAACCCGGAGTTTTCGTTGGATTCCCGTTTATCGTGTTTTCGATTCTCGCATTGATCAAGTTTCGGACGCGGCTCGTTTTGGTGACAGCGGCTAGCGCGGCCGTCTTTTTTCTATTGAGTCTTGGGCCATCCCTGAAGGTTTTTGAATACGATAGCGGCTTTCCGATGCCGTATTCGATCCTTGCAAGGATTCCTCCATTTGACATCGGAAGAACGCCAGTTCGATTTATCGTCATCGGCATGTTCTTTACTTCGATCCTGACTGCCTTCGGTGTTTCGTGGTTACAAAGGTTACTGAGCTCACGACGTGGCGGCCCTGGCGCCGTTGTTTTGGCTCTGGTATTTGTTTGGACAGTTGCCGAAGTCTATACACCCGTAGCCCCTCAAAGGGGGTTCAAGCCGCCATCCGAAATCTCCGCTGTCATAACCGGCCCCGTCTTGAATTTACCGCTTAGGCGTAACGATGGTTATGCCGCTCTGCTGCAGATATTCCATCACCAGCCAATAGTAACGGGATTTCTCGCCAGGTACACAGCTGAACAGCAGGCCGAATACGCTCAAGTTGAACGGTTGATCTTGAAAGGCGGCACTGTGTTTTGTGACGGCATCAGGACGATGGGAATACGCAATGTCATCATCACGCCAAACGACATTGCACCCGACGCACCAAGTTACATTCCACTGGAACTTGGCAAGTGTAATCTCAACGTTGTCGATCTCCGAGAGAATTCGAAATCAGCCACGACTGTCTCAAATTTAACAAACGGCGATAACCAGCCGTCCACATATCACTCACTAAACTTCGGCGAACGCGTCGATGCACTTTCCGTCACATCAGAGCCGTTTCTCTGGTATGGCTGGAGCACACTGGAACCCGGGTTTAGATGGTCCAACGGCGGTCAGGCTGCAATCAGGTTCTCGCTAAGTCGAATCCAGAATATGACATTCGACGTCGCGTTCCAGCCCTTTCTTGCGCCGGGCAGGGTCGATGCACAGCATGTTCAAATTAAGTTGAACGATCAGCTTATTGCAACGTTCGAGGCGAACGATGGTAACGAACACGTTTATCATGTCAGGTTGCCGCCGGAGGTCCTTCGTCAAAAGAATGTACTGACCTTTATATTTCCCGACGCCGAATCACCCGCTCACTTGAACCTCAGCGAAGATTCACGCTTATTGGGTATCAATCTGCATTGGTTTGAGCTTTCGGCAATCGATTCAGCGAAGCCGAATTAGACTCGCGCAATGAAATAGCAAACTCAGAATCAAACACTGTTATTTAAGCTCCAGCATGTTTGGCTGAACAATCGAAAAAATTGCTCATATTCTTCCGCGCATCGCCGACGGTACTAAATCGTACAGTGTATGCACTATATCGGTGTCTTTAATTGAAAGAGAATCATCATTGTTCCAGGCAACCCACCCTAAGCTTTTGATTCAAAGGGAGTTCTTATTCCTCTATTTTCTCAAATTATCATTTGCTTTCGCTGGAACGGCAATTGCTCAGTTAGGGGTTGATCGAAGTCCTCTGAATTTAGATCTCTGATGGGACTCGGGGACGAATGATCAGCAAGCGAATGGGCGCTTGCCTAAAAGGTTTAAAAATCAGGGAGGTTATTTATGTCTAGGAGCAGAAAATTAATTCCGCTATTCGTATTGTCTGCGATCATTGCGATATTGACCCCTATGTTTGCTTCGGCACAATCGTGGCGCAGGGATGATGATGATCGGTGGCGTCACGAAAGGTATGAGCGTCGTCGAAACGTTTTACGGTGGCGTTGGGGTAGGGCTTACGGCTCGGATTACGACCGGCGATATAATCAGTACTATCGGCGGAACCGGCGCGACCGTGATCATGATCGCTGGTAATTATCCCACTAGTTATCGAGGGTTCTCGATTTATAGGGGCTGGCCGCGCACGTATTCGAACTGCAAGCATATTTTGCTGTCGATGGCCGATGCGCAGTCGGCCCCTTTTTAATATATGGAATCTGCAATGCTTGCTTTGTGACAAGGAACAATTTATCTGAGACACAATATAATTCTCAATTTCCTGAGTACAATTTTGTGCTGATACCAATTGAAATTCCGAAATGACCTGGACTAATCCAATCGATATTTTCCTGTGTCTGGTTGTTTTGTGCAGCCTTTTATTCGGCTGGCAACGCGGCTTTATTCTGGGTGTCGTTGATCTCGTCCGGTGGATAGGAAGTCTATTGATCGGATTGCGGTTTTATGGGACTGTCGCATTCAGATTAAGCGAATACTTTTCGATTTCTCATGTCTGGAGCGCGCCGATTGCATTCCTGCTAACCGTCGCGGTTGCCGGCATTGTTATTCATTCGGTTTTATTTATCGTCGTACGACGGCTGCCACCGGCGATTCACCGGAGTTTTATTAACCGTTTGTTCGGCCTTGTGCCCGGGTTTATCAACGGACTTATAACTATTGCCATTCTTTCTCCAATCATCATGGCGCTCCCGTTGCCTGATGAATTGAGAAACACGGCACGGGAAAGTGGCATTGCAAATCGAGTCGCCGTTGTAAGTCAGCGAATCGAAACTGCCCTCAGTCCGGTGTTCGACAACGCCGTCCGGCAAACATTGAATCTGCTCACGGTTCGACCCGAGCCTGAGTCAACTGAATCTGTAAAGTTGCCTTTCACCGTAAAGTCCGTGTCGATAAGACCTGATTTGGCAGCTCAGATGCTTTTGCTGTTAAACGAGGAGCGGGCAAAGGCAGGGCTCAAGCTGCTGATTGCCGATCCTGAGTTAGCCGACGTGGGACGTAAACATTCTTCAGACATGTTCGCCCGCGGGTATTTCTCGCACTATACACCCGAAGGAGAAAGCCCGTTCGACAGGATGAATGCGGCGGGAGTCAAGTATGTGTCAGCGGGCGAGAATCTCGCGTTGGCTCCAACGCTGATGCTGGCCCACAATGGCTTGATGAACTCGCCCGGCCACCGGGCAAACATTTTGCGCCCTCAATTCGGCCGGGTAGGAATTGGTATCGTCGACGGTGGCGTTCGCGGGTTGATGATCTCACAGGAATTCAAAAATTAATTTCCCGGTGTGGCACTCGCTCAAACGTAGATAATTATTTCCGTTCAGCAAGGAGAAAGATTCGACCGGCGTGATCCACCAAACCAAGCTCCTTCTGGGCATCAAAGACCGCTATGTTGACAAACCCGGTGTTCCTTAATGCTCGCTCGATCTGGTTTCGTCGATATGGTCGTTGCGAAATCGTAAAATCTGAACGCGCCCAAAGGTCCATTATTCGTCTGAACAATGTAAACTCGTATGTGCCGAGTTTTGCAGTCTTGTCGTATAAACCCTTAACCACGCAAACCGCATCATCGGCAACAAATGAAAACTCCTCCTGCCAATGAAGTCGAAATCCCTGTTCGAGATTCATGTCGAACAGGAACAGACCGCCACTTATCAAAACCGCATGGACCCTTTGAAAAACCGACGTCAGATCCATCAAACTCATCATGTGATTTAGGCTATCAAAGGTGGAAACGACAGCATTGTAATTTTTGCCGAGGTCGAACGTCCTTGCATCCGCAAGAACAAACTCCGCACCGACAGCGCGCTCTCTCGCGTAATGCAGCATCTCACTTGAAGAGTCAATGCCAGTAACATCCAGCCCAACTCTGAGAAGTTCCGCCGCCAGGCGACCTGTTCCGCAACACAAATCCAGCACCGTAGCCCCAGGCTTTAATTTTGGCAACAGCAAGGTTTGGAAAGCAGAAAGAAAGTCCCTGGCAATGTCTCGGCCCCAGTATTGATCGTAGAACCATGCAAAATTGTCATACCCCGTCGACGCAGTTTCCAGGGTGGATTCTGCAAACTCACGGATAAAAGGTTCCATTTGCGTCGTCATTATTGAATGTTCACCATGTATCGCGGCCGGCTTCAGTGCAGACGATCAATCATTCCTCGAGATATCTAGATCGCCATCGATCCTGATTTAATCTCGCTCACACCGTCGGTCGCGGGCGTTATGTAGATCAGCGGAGTCTTCCCGGTTTCTTTCTCATATCCATCGATGATTGCCTGCTTTAACGGTTCGACTGCCTCATGTCGAACCAGATTTACGGTACAACCTCCGAACCCTCCGCCGGTCATACGGGCACCATAAACCCCATCTATTCCCAAAGCAATCTCCACCAGCAGGTCCAGTTCGAAAGAACTGACTTCAAAATCGTCTCGAAGTGAACGATGAGATGCGGACATGAGTCGTCCCATTTCTTCAAAGTCGTTTCGGCGAAGGGCTTCTGCTGCTTTTAGCGTTCGTTCGTTTTCCGTAACGACATGTCTCGCACGCTTTTTAACATCTCCAGTCAGAAGATTCTGATGTTCCTGAAATTCGCTAATACTCACGTCGCGCAGGGCACGAATGTACGGCAATGCCTGCTTTAATAGTCGAACACTTTCTTCGCACTCTTCACGACGTTTGTTGTATGCCGAAGAAGCAATTTCATGCTTCACTCGAGAGTCACAGATTAAAATGTCCGTCGCTGAGGAGTCGAACGGAATTTGATCGATCTCCAAAGATCTGCAATCGATCAACAGGGCGTGACCGGCTCGCCCGGCTGCCGAGGTCAGTTGATCCATTATCCCTACCATTGCACCGACATAAACATGTTCGGCCTGCTGGCCTGCCAGGGCAAGTTCAAGGATGTCAACGTTTCCCCCCGAAACGCTCCATAGCGCATAGCCAACTGCCACTTCCAGGGCCGCGGAGGATGAAAGGCCGGACCCCACCGGTACATCAGACTGAATGACCAGGTTTGCCCCTCCAACCGGAACGCCCTTTCGGAGCAACATCTGTGCGACCCCTTCGACGTAATCCAGCCAGATGCCGCGCCTTGGCGGACCCGGAAGGCTCAAGTCGAACTCCAACGATTCACCAAGGTTTATCGAATGAACGCGCACCAACGTGTCATTTCTCGCGGCCGCGGCGACCACAACATCATGGTTTATTGCCATCGGAAGCACAAACCCGTCGTTGTAATCGGTGTGTTCGCCAATAAGATTGACACGCCCAGGCGCCCTGAAGAGCCGCGCAGGCGTCCCATACAGGTCGTAAAATATTTTTAGAAGTTCAGCCCGCTCGATCATTTTGGTGCTTCTTTCCATTGAACGGGTTCTACCAGCTTTCGAAGTTCTGCCGCTTTTTCCTCGGCCAAAGTATCATTTATAAACAAGCCTGCACCGGTTTCGCTCCCTGCCAGGGTAATTTGACGCTTCTGCATTTTGTGGCCCCTTTGGTCCTCGGCATTGTCGAACATTCAAGGTCATTATTGAACGTCGGGGATGGATTTTCAAATCACGAAAATTCGACGCTGGCTGTACCTGTCCCAGACCGAGTATAAAATCGCGCTCGACTTCCGACTCCCACTTGAATTTCAACAAATTCCTGATCGTGTCTGTCTTGAGCGCAACCTGCGGTTGACAATCGAAATGTCGCGATGATATACAATTTATCCGTTATTTCGACATTAGGCGTGGCGATTTAAGGTGACTTGCTCCACGTAAAAAACTGCTAAAGAATCGGAACGGGACCTCCTGGTTAGCTAGCCATCGAGCCCCTGTGCTGGTCTTGGCACAGGGGCTCGTGCTTTTGTTGCACCAGGTTTGAAATACCACCAAATCCCACATCCGCGGCGAGAGGCCGGACGACTTTTGTGAAGGAGAACTGAGATGTCACAGGAAAAAGATGCAGCACCGCTACATTTCAACACGCTGGCGATTCACGGTGGGCAGGAACCGGACCCTACCACGCACGCAAGGGCGGTGCCGATCTATCAAACCACTTCCTACCTTTTCGATGATGCCGACCATGCCGCGAGACTCTTTGCACTTAAGGAGTTCGGGAATATCTATTCGCGTATCATGAATCCAACGACTGATGTCTTTGAGAAGAGGATTGCTGCGCTCGAAGGTGGGGTAGCAGGGTTGGCTATGTCTTCAGGCCAGGCGGCTGAGACCCTAACTATCTTGACGCTTGCCCGGGCCGGAGACGAGATTATTTCGACGACCTCACTCTATGGTGGAACTTACAACCTCTTTCATTACACGTTGCCTAAGCTTGGCATCACGGTTCGTTTTGTTGACGCCGACGATTTCGAAGGCCTGGCGGCCGCGATCAATGAAAAGACCAGGGCTATCTACACCGAGAGTGTTGGGAATCCCAAGATGGATATCTCCGACCTGGAAAAACTTGCGGCAATAGCACATGAAAATCGACTTCCTTTAATCGTTGATAACACCACGCCTTCCCCGGCGCTTTTGCGCCCGATCGAATGGGGTGCGGACATCGTTATCAATTCTGCGACCAAGTTCATCGGAGGTCATGGAACCTCGATCGGCGGGGTCATTGTGGATGCCGGGAAATTTGATTGGCAGGCTTCCGGCCGGTTCAGGGATTTGGTCGATCCTGATCCGTCGTATCATGGAGTGTCGTATACCGAGGCGTTCGGTCCGCTTGCGTTTATCTTGAAAGCACGCGTAGTGGGCTTGCGTGACACCGGTGGATGCATATCGCCATTCAATTCGTTTCTTTTGCTTCAGGGCGCGGAAACGCTTCATCTGCGGATGGAGCGACACTCGGAAAATGCTCTTGAAGTCGCCCGCTTCCTGGAAGGTCATCAATCTGTCGAGTGGGTGAACTATCCGGGTCTGGAGTCCAGTAAATACTTTGAGAGGGCCAAAAAGTACTTACCGAATGGCGCGGGCGCTTTGGTGACGTTTGGCATCCGCGGCGGTTACGAAGCAGGCAGGAGTTTTATTAACTCTTTAAAGCTCTTCAGTCTATTGGCTAATATAGGAGACGCAAAGTCGCTTGTGATACACCCCGCGTCCACCACGCATCAGCAACTGTCCGTCGAGGAGCAGGCCGCGACGGGTACGACCCCGGACCTGGTTAGATTGTCGGTCGGAATCGAGGATGTTCGTGACATAATCGCGGACCTCGACCGAGCTCTCAAGGCCGTGGCGTAGCAACGTAAGAGGTATTGTGTTATGGCTCAGAAATTGGAACCCAAAACAGAAGCGTCGTTTACATTTGCGGAGCATGAGCCGTTCCGACTTATGGCTGGGGGTGAACTGTCCCCGGTTACTCTGAGTTATGCCGTTTACGGTGACCTTAATTTAAAAAAGGACAATGCAATACTTGCTTGCCACGCTCTATCGGGTAATGCGCGCGTGGCGGACTGGTGGCCTGAGATGATCGGCCCTGGTCGGCCCCTTGATACGACTAAGTTTTGCATTATCTGTATCAATGTTTTGGGTTCCTGCTACGGGTCGACGGGACCGCTATCCATTGATCCGCGAACTGGCCGGCGCTTTGCGCAGAAATTTCCATTAGTGAATGTCAACGATCTCGTTCGGTCACAGGCTGTACTAATCGAGCATCTTGGGATTTCGAAACTTCATGCTGTAATTGGCGGTTCGATTGGGGGCATGCAGGCAATCGAATGGGCTACAGCCTTTCCTGAACGAGTCGAACACTGCATTGCAATCGGCGCCACTCCGCTTTCCGCGCTTGGCCTTGCAATTAATCACTTGCAACGCGATGCAATACGAAACGACCCGGCGTGGCAAGGCGGAGCATACGATCCGGAAAACCAGCCGGTCGCCGGCCTTTCGCTTGCCCGCAAACTGGCTATGTGTACTTACAAAGCTGAGGCGCTCTTTACCGAAAGATTCAGTCGCCGGCCCAACCGCGAGGGTGATGACCCCTGGTCGGATGCATCAGGGCGGTTTGATGTGGCAGGTTACCTGGATTACCAGGGCCGGATCTTTACCGAGCGTTTCGATGCAAATTCTTACCTTTCACTAACAAAGACAATGGACCTGTTTGACCTGGCATATCCAGGGGAAGTTGAACACGACAAACTCGCGAACGTAAAGGCTCGGATGTTGCTCGTTGGAATTTCGACAGATTGGCTTTTTCCTGCGCCATATGTCCGATTGCTTTCAGAAAGACTTCTGGATGCGGGTGTTGATGTAAGCTACGCAGAATTTGATTCGGACCACGGTCACGATGCGTTTCTCGCGGATGCAGACCGATTGGGACCAATTATCGAGGCAGAACTTGGGATAAGTTCTGACAGGAAAAATCTGGAATTGGCCGCGAGCCTGCATGGTTCTGCTACTGGAAGGAGTCAGAGAGAAAGATGAATGAACAAACATTCAAGGGAAGTCCACTGCCGCGCAATCTGCTGGAGGGAAAGTCCGCAATCGTAACTGGGGGCTCACGAGGAATTGGACGGGCGACTGCCCTGCGATTGGCAGAAGCCGGGGCAAACGTTGTGGTCAATTATCACAGCAATGAGACTGTGGCAGAGGAGGTCGTGCGCAGCGCGAGAGAACTCGGGGTTGATGCCTTTGCGTTACAGGGTGATGTTTCAAGAGTCGAGGCGGCTGAGGCGCTAGTGGACCGGACAATTGAAAGATTTGGACGGCTCGACATCCTGGTCGCAAATGCAGGCGTGTGGCAGGGTAGTCCCGTTGAGCTGATGTCAGAAGAGATTTGGGATCGAGTAATTGACATTAATCTAAAGGGGACCTGGACGGTCTGCAGAGCTGCCGCTAAAGTTATGAAGCAGCATAACCGCGGCACGATTGTTATCGTCAGTTCGACCGCGGGACAGCGCGGCGAAGCCGGCTATTCGAACTATGCTGCGTCTAAGGGGGGCCAGATCAGTTTTACCAAGGCGTTGGCCACAGAACTCGCGCCGGATATCCGCGTAAACTGTGTAGCGCCGGGATGGGTCTATACGCCCCTGAACGATACGGTTTTCAGTGATGGAGAATACGAACGCAAAATCATCGAGGGGATCCCGTTAAACCGAATCGCATCCGCCGACGATATTGCGCTTCCGATCGTATTTCTGACTTCCGATTGGGCCCGTCATATAACCGGAGAGGTTGTAAACGTAAACGGTGGTGCTGTCCTTTGCGGATGAGGTGGAGTTCGAATTTACTTTATCATGCTGGATCCGTGTGGATGTGTACGCGCGCCCGAGGCAGTTCGACTTCGATGTCTCTTAATACTTTGACGGTCAAATCATGCGCCTCGTCGAACCTCTTGTTTTTCTCAACTTCCAAATGAAGATCAATAAATTTTTGCGAGCCCGAACTCCGAGTACGAAGAGCGTGGAAACCCAATACACCTTCTTCCTTGTAACGCCCGACAACTTCCGCTACCATTTCATCAACATTATCCGGTAATTTCCTGTCCATCAAGGCGTCGACCGATTCACGCGCGACCTTGTATGCAGACCAAAGTATGTAAACCGCTATGAACATCGAAATAACTGGATCGGCCCTTAACCATCCTGTTGTTCCCGATATCAGCAGTGCCACCAAAACGCCCAGATTGATATAAATATCGGTAACGTAATGGGCCGCGTCGGAGGTAATGGCAGGTGAATCCGTCTGTCGGGCAACGCGTTTCAGTCTTAACACCAATGCGGCGCTGACAACGACAGAGACAACCATCGTTGCGGCGCCGATCCACTCAGAACTGATACCGTGCGGAATAATCAGTCTATGGATCGCTTCCCAAATCAAAAACAGCCCTGAAAAACCAATGACGATCGACTGGAACAGTCCGGCTAGCGACTCTGCCTTGCCGTGACCATATGAATGGTCCTCATCGGCCGGGCGCGAAGACGCGCGAACTGCAATAAAGTTCAGAATCGAAGCAAAAATATCCATCGCCGAATCAAGTAGCGAGGCCAGCACGCTGACAGAACCGGTCATCCAGCCTGCGCCGGCCTTCAGCAGAATCAGGAATGCAGCGCAAAAGATTGACAACCGCGCGGCCGAATTTTTGGCTCTGGCGTCCTTCTGATGTGAAGTTAAGTTTTGCATTTTCACTTGCTTCAGCGCGTTTCAGTCCTTCAAATGTACTTTAACCGACATTATGCCATTCCGACATTTTAAAGTATGTTAGTTGTGCAGCGCATTAATCCCGGGGTTTTAAAGAGTTCGTAGGCACGACCGCTAAAATCGTGTACCTCCTGGAGAGCAATGATCGAAACATTTTTTGGGGTGTTTATAAAATACGGCTACTGGGCGCTGTTCTTTGGTGTTGCTCTTGAAAATGCGGGAGTGCCTCTTCCAGGTGAAACGCTACTTTTGGCGGCTGGGTTTTTTGCGGCCAGGGGACATTTTAGCCTGTTGACCGTCATTGGAGTTGCTTTGCTTGGCGCTGTTCTCGGCGATAACGCAGGATATTTAGTCGGACGCAAGGTAGGACGCAATGCATTGATCAGCTATGGGCATCATGTATTTCTTTCGCCGGCACGACTTGAACGCATTGATATTTTCTTTTCAAAATACGGCAGCAAGACCATTTTTATTGCGCGATTTGTGACGGGTCTGCGCGTGTTTGCGGCCCTGTTCGCTGGCGCAGCGCACATGCCCTGGGCCAGCTTTTTTAGTTACAACGTCGCCGGGGCAATCCTTTGGTCGATCACAATTTCCCTGGTGGGTTACTTCTTTGGCGATCACTGGGATCTACTGGAGAAGTGGATAAAGGGAAGCGGAGTTTTCACCCTTGTATTCATTATACTCATTGCATTTCTAAGGTGGTTGTATTTGAAGAAGCGCCGAGCCTAAGGATGCATGAAAGGTGCGAACAAAAATGTTTGAAACGTGGATCGATCGTGCTGCTCGGGCCTCGAAAACATCACGCGAAATGCTGAAGTCGATTGCGAGCTTTGACAATCTTTCTTGAGATTGTTTCTGCCAGTTGGGTCAAGGCATCTCGACCCTCCGCAGCCAGAGCATCCGTTGAAAGTTTTTGAATATAAAGCGGATTCTGTTTGATCCTTTTAATTCCAAACTCGATCGTCCGCAATTCGTCCTTAAGTGCCCACAACTGCTCCGCAAGTCCCAAATCTTTTTGGTTACCGGTAGTACAGTAGGAACGCAACTCATCGTCGCCAAGCAGCGTTTCAAGACTTTCGAAATCGCCTTCGGAATAAGCCCTTGTGGCCTGGGCCATCACTGAGTGGCGACGCCTGGCTTCTGAATCATCGGTTGCGTGATCCGGGTGAAACAGGCGAGCCACGGACCAGAAGAGCTTTCTAAGCGAGGTCTGTTTTGGTTGAACGACCTTTTCTTCGGCGACCGGCTCAGTTCCCTCAGGGGCGTTTTCAACTCCATGTAAACGCTCTTCGGCTTCTCTGAGTGCCTGCTCTACCTCGGCGAGCTCGGCAAGCCGGCCCCCGACGATTCGAGCGTACCGTTCTTTGAACTCTCTGAACTCTTCCTGCAAATTCGCGAGTTCAAGTTTCCGCTCGTCGAGCAGTGCTGTAGTCTGCGCAATCTCATTAGCCAGTTCTGCTTTTTCGCGCTCAACTGACTCCGGGTGTAACGTAAGACCAGACATAGAGAAATACTACAGTATTGAATTCGTCATGTCTCGCGTTCAAATCGCGAGTCTCCCCTGGGTGCGCAGGCATCCTTGCCTGCTCCATTACCAAACAATCTGACTCCTGATATTGCTGGACTGCCAGTCATCAACGTACATCCGTCGTCGAACGGTATTTTTATCTGCGGTTTTCTGCGTCCTTCTGCGGCTAATCTTTCCTCGGTTTACGAATCTTCGTTGTGTTTCTCTTTTAAATCCTAAAGCCGGGCAAAATCAATAAAGCCGTGTTCGGGGTCGGTTGATACAAGTCGTACGCGAATCCGATCGCCGACATCCAGACCCCTTGCTCCCTGAACAAGCATTCCTTCCGCCGGAGGATCGGTGATTCTGACAAACGTTCCCTTGCTTTTAACACCAGTTACAATCGCTTCAAACTCTTCGCCAACCCGTTTGCCCAGTATTGTAGCGATTGCTGCTTTAAGTGTGGTTCTCTCGATTTTACGAGCAGCATCTTCCATCCGAGTACAATGCTCTGCAATTACCTCAAGTTCTTCTATGGTGTATGGCGCGGATTCGTTTCTGAGAATCCCTTTTACCAGCCGCTGGGTTATAAGATCAGGGTATCTTCGATTAGGCGCGGTCGAATGAGTGTAATCATTCACTGCCAGGCCAAAATGGCCCTCGTGCTGAACCCCGGGCGATTCGACGCGATATTCACCAGGACCCATCAATTTCATGACTGCCAAAGAAAGATCTGCGAAGTGAGCCGGATCGGTCTGTTTCTGACTTTCCAGGAATAAAGATAGCGCTCTGGCATTCGGTGATGCCGGCAATTGATGTCCCAGTCCCGCGGCGAGTTCCACGATTCGTGGCCAACGTTCAGGCGTTCGCACTACACGGCGAAGACTTGGAACGTCTCTCTCTTCAAGAAAGTCTGCCATCTGTGTGTTTGCCGCAATCATGAAATTCTCGATGATCTCACGCGCGCGATTGCTCTTGCGAACAACGACATCCGTCACATTCCCGTTGGTTGTGACGGCATCCGCTTCAACTCTGTCAAATTCCAATGCACCGTTTTGCCTGCGAAGTGTATGAAGACGGGTGGTCGCCTCTAATTGAAGCTTTAGCTGGGCAGCCAAACCGGGGACGCTTTGCAACTTTGAAGGCATTGCCTGCTCGTCTTCAAGCCATTTACCAACCGAGTCGTAATTAAGTTTTGCCTGATTGCGAACGATGGCTCGATAGACGTCTTTGGATACAATCTCGCCCCCTTCCGCAACTATCAATTCGATGACGACAGCAAGTCGTCCTTCACCCTCCAACAGTGATGTCGCACCTGTTGATAGCTGTACCGGCAGCATCGGGAAGATCGCGACAGGAGTGTAGACCGATACCGTGTTCGAGGCGGCGTATAGGTCTATCCCCGATCCTTTTGGCACAAATTGATCGACATCGGCAATGCCAATCAACAACCGGATTTCGCCACCCGGTAGACTCTCGGCAAACTCGACTTGGTCAAGATCTCTTGATTCCTCATTGTCGATAGAGGACCATAGCAACTCGCGCATGTCTCGCGCCGTATCAGCCATCTCGGGCAGAGGTATAGAACTCGCCGCAACAGCCTCAGCAATTAATTCATCAGGAAAATCAATTGCGAAACCTGCGGTTTCGACCTCCAATCGAGCCAATGCGAGCAGACCTGGGCTGACATGTCTTGATTTGTTCATGTTCAATGTGCTGTGTACTCCCCGGTTGTCGAGGACAATCAAATTTTGTCAGTTGAGACGACTCTACTGATTTTAGAACTTGCGTTTGCAGTCTCACTCAACCGACAGTAGTGACAGTTGTGCCTGCTTAAGTCGTTCGTTCAGCGCAGGCAATTCCTTATTCCTGAATTCCGTCCAACGCGTCATCAATTCCGACAAGTTTGTTTCGAGTGCAGCAGACTCAGCAATTGCCTGTTTGGTTGGCATAACGTCAGCATCCTGCAAGAGTTCAAGCATAGTTCCGAATCCAGCATTTACTTTGCCGAAATCAGTATCTGCCCCGCCTGACGCTCTGTTGGCGCGACGCTCGCCGGCATTTCCCGCAAACTGCAATAACTTTTGATCGAGTGCGCCGAGGTCCGAAGAAATCGGACCCTGCCCGGTCCTGGTCTGAAGATCCTTGATTTGAGTCCGGTATTTCTGGATATGGTCGAGGACATCTCGTGTCTGATTGATACCGTTATAGGCCTGGATCGAAAGGTCAAACTGTTTTTGAAGACCGGCCTCAGACGTTTTCACACGAGGATCCATTTTGATTTCGAGCGTGGATTCATAGATGCGACCACCAACTTTCAGCCTGACGATATATTTGCCGGGCATTACGACCGGCCCCTGGGGCGCCGGGGGCGTGTCCATATACACTGCCGATATCGGATAATCATAATGTGGAACTTTAGGCGCCGGATAATGCAGATCCCAGACGAAACGCTGCATGCCCGCTTTCGCCGACAGAATCTGCTGGGGCCGAACCCAGTAGGTCGGTACATTTAGTTCCTTATCGTTAACCGGTTCCGGAACGTCATCGCTTGAAAATCGCTTGATCAACTTGTTCGCTGAATCCGAAATTTCCAGTGTTACGGGACCACCAGCATCCGCTTTCAAAAAATAATCTATGATCGCGCCATCAGGCGGATTTTTTCCGGTTGGTTCATCCGGGGGAAGCGGAGTATCGGGATTGATGCTGCGTTTTACTCGATACGTCAATTGCGGCTCAAACATGAATGAATCACTTGCAGCCACACTCGAATTGAGTTGCCTCAACGGCGTAATATCGTCCAGTATCCAGAAGGAACGGCCGTGCGTTCCAACCACCAAATCGTCGCCGTGAATAACCAGATCCCGAATGGACGACGCCGGCATATTCAAACGTAGCGGTTGCCAGTTGTCGCCGTCGTTAAACGAGACGAAGACCGCGCGCTCTGTTCCCGCGAATAACAGACCCTTTCGGTTTGGATCCTCGCGGACGGCGTTAACCGGAGCGTCAACAGGCAGACCCTTCACAATCTCTTTCCACGTTCTTCCGCCATCATGCGTACGAAGTATGTGAGGGCGCTGGTCGTCCAGCCGGATTCTGTTTATGGCAGCATAAGCGGTTGCCGCGTCGAAATGGCCCGCATCTATAAGCGAAACCTTACTCCAGGATGTCACTTCGGCGGGTGTGACGTTTGACCAGTGTTTTCCGCCATCCTGTGTGACATGTATTAGTCCGTCATCGGTCCCTGCCCAAATCACCTTTATATCTTTGGGTGATGGAGCAACTGTATAAATAACTCCGCGGCGCGGCTGTTTGGTCATCTCAGGCGTTCTGAAAACGCCAACGCTTACGGGCACCTCAGGTGCCTCTCGCGAAAGATCGGGGCTAAGCGTTTCCCAACTGTCACCGCCATTTGTTGTTCTGAAAAGAACGTTGGCACCCAGGTAAAGTACATGGGGATCAATGGGTGAAAAAATTACGGGAGCAGTTCGCAGGAACCTGTACTTGCCCGATCGCACAGGCTCAGGCGAAATATTCTGCACCTGACCTGTTGACCGGTCGTACTTTGTGATCTTGCCACCGTAAACGATATCCGGGTTAAGCGGATCCGGGGCAATATAACCGTATTCCTCGACCCCAACCGGGTGCCAGTCGCGAAACGTTATTATGCCGTTATCGCCGCGGCTGGCAATCGCAACCGAGCCGCTCTCCTGCTGCGCACCATATACCCAGTATGGAAACTGGTTGTCCGTGATTACATGATAAAACTGCGCCGTGGGTTGGTTATACCAGGAGCTCCAGGTTCGACCCTCATTAACTGTAATAACGGCTCCCTGGTCACTTGCAATTAATATAATTTCGGGATTTTCGGGATTGATCCAAATGGTGTGGTAGTCGTCGCCGCCCGGAGCGCCCTTAAAGGCAACATAACTTTTCCCACCGTCTGTCGATCGATAGGTCGAAGTGTTGGCGGAATAGACTATGTCCTTGTTTCGCGGATCGACCTTTATCTCGGCAAAGTCGCTGCCTCGGCCCCAAACACGAACCTCGGAATTGACCCGCTCCCAGCTTTCCCCGGCATCATTTGATTTGTAAACACCTCCAAGGTCCGGCGCGTCGACGTTTGCATACATGCGATTCGGGTCGCTCGGAGCAATGGCGAATCCGATACGTCCAAGTCCCTTTTCGAAAGTCGGCAGGCCCTTTGTCAGTTTGCGCCATGTTGTGCCGCCGTCGACGGATTTGAACAGACCACTTTCGGGTCCTTGCCACGCTCCGTTCTCCCACGGCCCCTGACGCGCAGCCCACAATGACGCATAAACGATCCTGGGATTAACCGGATCGAATGCAAGCGCAACTGCGCCGGTATTCTCGTCCTTATACAGAACCTTCTGAAATGTTTTACCGCCATTCTCGGATCGAAAAACGCCACGCTCGGTGTTGGGACCGTAGGGATGACCCAGCACCGCGACAAAGAGACGGTTTTCGTCTTTTGGATCGACTATGATCGAGCTGATCTGTTGCCCGTCACGAAGGCCAAAGTGCTCCCACGTCTTGCCCGCGTTCGATGACCTGTAGATTCCATCACCCGTCGAAAGGTCTGGACGCTGCAGACCTTCGCCGCTTCCCACATAGATCACATCGGGATTCGAGGGAGCAATTGCTATTGCCCCAATTGAGCCGGTCGGCTGATCATCAAAAATCGGATTCCAGGTGTGACCGAAATCCGTTGTCTTCCATACCCCGCCATTATTTACTCCGATATAGAACACGTTTGGATGACCAGGAATTCCCGTGGCCCCGACGGTTCGGCCTCCTCTGTACGGCCCTATCATCCTCCATCGCATGCTCTGATACATGCTCTCGTCAATTGTCTGCGATATTAGGAATGAAGGGATGCTTGCGACTATGCAAAAAAGAAGGGAAATGAATACAGTGCGGGCCTTGATCACGTTTCGCCTCCGAATGGGGTTAAATTGGGTTCGAGAAGATACGTATGCCGAATGCAATCGATACCTCACATCGCGGACATACGGATTGAAGGACCTGGCAAATATTGGACGCCACCCTCTGCGGGTATCCGATTTGGATACCCGGTGGCGCACAGATTTTCCGCACTTCTGCGCTTTGAATCTGCTTGCCACGACGTTTCGCGCCAATCTACTTTTAAGTTCGCGATAGAAAACATGTTTTTTGGCAGGAGAGTGAAAAGATACAACCTGCGATGAATCTGTGCAACACATGCTCGACTTCGCGGGTCGCTAACCTGCCATTACTTGTGATTTTCGTCAATGTCTGGGACCAAGCAACACGTCTTTGATTACCTGCGCGGGGGCGCTAACCGGTCTTCCAGAACGATTGACAAAGACGCCGACCGAGTAGTCACGTGCCAGCAGCACTTGCCGGGTTACACTTAAGATTTCGTGGACCCAGGCGCCACGAACCTTCCCCAGCTCGCAAACCCAACTCACAACTTCAACTTCTTCATTGTCGAAAGCCGGTTCAAAATATTCAATCTCGTGTGCTCCCTGAAGGATCGACCATTCACCATCCCGCGTGTTTTCTATTGGATGGCCAGCGGCGCGCATGGCATCGAAATATGCCTGTTCAACCCAGCGAATGTAGGCCGTGTGATTGACATGACGCGCGGTATCCAGTTCATTGGTTTGCACTCGCCTGCGATGGCGATATCTGTAGGCATTTTCTGTCTGTGTCGGGTTGGTCCAACGTATCTCAAGTTTGTGCGCCGAACCCGTCGTTCCAAATGCAGAAGTAAACTCATTCGGGATCCGAGTCGGTTGCCCGGACCCCCGGTTGATGAAGACCCAATTGATTGTGGCACGAACTACCGGAGCACCATCGCCTGCGCGCTCGATTGTGTATTCGCGCGTGGAACTGACGCGCCTGATTCCGGAGATCCATGTCCTCACCTTTAGCTCATCCTGGTAGGACGCCGGAAAGTAATACCTGATGGATATTTTGCGAATTACCCAACCTACACCTCTCTCCCGGTACCAGGTGGGAGTAAAACCGGCATCGGACGAGGCTTCAATGGCCGCTTCCTGAAGATAGTTGACATAAACGGCATTGTTGACGTGTGCAAACGAGTCAAGTTCATAGTATCGAACTCGAAAGATGCGAGAATACTCGCGCATTAATTACTCCCGGCAGTCATTGCCGCACTGGATTCAGCAGAACAGTACGCACATCATATTATGAAGAATCGAAACAACCGAATGCGGTAGACCTGATATGTTAGGGAAGCGTTCGCTTGCTGACGGGAATAACCATTTTTAAAGCCGTATGAGTACTCGAAAAACTCGCAACCTTGGTATCAACCAGCCCAGCCGCTTTCCCTGCCTTCATTACTTCAGCCTCAGTAATCGACTTTACGCCTTTTGGATAAACGATCCATTTAATCACGGTCCACAGCACGGAAGGGGAAGTGAGAAAGTGCGCACAACGCCGGGCAATGTGCTCCCTTGGAAGCATTGCGCCTACAACGACCACGACAGCAATAAGAAAGACCAGGGCCAAAATAATTATGATCGCAATCTTCATATTTGGTCGCTCCCCTCTTTCTGCCGACTTTGCCTCGCCATCAATTCGTCCGCTGCCCTTGCGAGTAGTTCCAGTCCATGCAATGCCTGCTTGCGTTCATCGGGCGAAAGCTGTTTCAGTACGTCCGCCACTCGCTCGTTATCCAGAACTGTGTGCTTTGCTCTGATCCTGGAACCCGCAGCAGTGAGTGTTAAATTCACACGGCGTTTATCCGCGGTACCTCGCGTCTTTGACAGATAGCCGCCTCGTTCAAGTCGATCAACCGTGATCGACATGGTCGATGGCGTCACACCCATATGAGCGGCCAACTCGAGAAGACCCATCGAGTCCACTTCATCCAAATGCTCCAGCACGCTGACCAGGTGCGCACTAATCACCCTGTTTTGCTCTTCATCTCGAACGTGCCTGGTGTGGCACGCAAAGTAGATGCGTGGATACCACGTCATCACCTGCTGGACCTGAATATTCATGTTGCTGCCAAAATAGCAGAAAGTAATTTGATTAGTCAAATCAAATTATCTTATTAAGATCTTTCTCTCGACCAATCGTCGCTCAAGCCGGTCGTTCGAACACTTCCGGGGTGCTAAAGTATGACGCCTATACGAACTTCATAGCAGCGGCGAAACACCGTCGGTGCCTGCAAGTTCTGCTTGACGCGCTGGTCGAAAGATCCGGTTGATTTAAGAAGTTGGGGAATCAATGGAACCGACATCTCAGATACGGTAATTTTGTAACACGATAAGGAACGAAAGGGTTGAAAGAACCGCTCCCCGTAGATGAGATAATTCCAGAGATTCTGACCTCTTTGAGGATGCAGCCGAACCTCGTGATCGAGGCTCCGCCTGGTTCCGGAAAGACAACCAGGATTCCAAGTGCGATCCTGGAATTCCTGCCTGCCGGGACAGGCGAGATTCTTGTGCTTGAACCACGGCGCATAGCTGCACGTATGGCGGCAAAGCGCGTTGCGTTCGAACACAACGAGGAACCGGGAGAACTCGTTGGATATCAGGTAAGATTTGAAGAAGTTTCAGGACCGAAAACACGTCTGAAGTTCCTTACCGAAGGCATACTTACGCGTCGGCTGCTGACGGACCCTAATCTTCGAAACATCGGTGCCGTGGTCCTGGACGAGTTTCACGAGCGGCACCTGCAGACTGATCTCGCGATCGCGCTTTTGCGACGACTGCAACTTGGTGCGAGACCGGATTTGCGACTTGTCGTTATGTCTGCAACGCTCGAAGCGGATCGAATCACGTCCTTTCTCGGTGGGTGCCCAACGATAAAAGCAGAAGGGCAAACGTTCGACGTCTCAATTGAGTACTGTCCTAAGTCTGACGATCTTCTGCTTGCGACACATCTTGAAGCGGTTCTCCGCAAAATCGTCAAAGATGGCCCGACCGGAGATGTGCTGGTGTTCCTGCCTGGCGCTGCCGAAATCAGGCGTGCAATGGAAACTTGTAGTTCAATCGGTGCTTTGGGAGATCTCGATTTGGTTCCACTACACGGCGAATTGTCGTCCGACGAGCAGGACAGGGCGATTCGTCCATCCTCAAAGAGAAAAATCATTTTTTCGACAAATGTCGCCGAAAGTTCCATCACCATTGAAGGTATAGATGTTGTGATTGACTCGGGTCTTGCGAGGTTCGCCGGGCACTCGCCATGGTCCGGATTACCAGTGTTCGACATTGGGCGCATCAGCAAGTCTTCAGCAAAGCAACGCGCTGGAAGAGCCGGGCGAACACGCCCTGGCAGGTGTATTCGACTCTATTCCGAACAGGACTTTGCAGCTCGCCCTGAGCACGACAAAGCGGAGATTCTGCGATCCGATCTTTGCGAGATGGCACTTGAAATTCGCGGAGCCGGAGTATCTGATCTTCGCGGTTTTTCGTGGTTTCAAAGCCCGCCTGAATCATCGATCGAGGCCGCGGACGCTTTGCTTTCTGATCTTGGGGCCATAGACAGAGATTGTCGGCTCAGCGCCACGGGAGCAAAAATGCTGAGGCTGCCTGTTCACCCACGATTGTCAAGGCTGCTGATCGAAGCAGAGGCAAGGGGAGTTGGCATCGAAGGTTGCACAATTGCTGCGCTGGTCAGCGAGCGCGACATTAGATCAAAGCCGCTTTTTGAGATTGGCCGGAATCGGACAAAGTCTCCGCGTTTTCAGGGAACTGCTTCCAACGTTTTTGAACTTCTCGACCTTTACAGGCACGCCGAAGCATGCCACTTTGCCGCGGACACGCTGCGCTTGCTGGGACTTGACCATGGACGAGTTCGATCCGTGGATAGAGT
>WNFR01000636.1_pt1 | contig 35774 bp, 34 predicted proteins | sample 5400221 | NCBI WGS metagenome assembly WNFR01 (sample SAMN13153357, study PRJNA577476) | soil metagenome | isolation source: 40 cm soil under Madrone tree | place: USA:California | collected 2016-06-14 | reverse complement strand
AATCTATGTGCGCGGCGAGCAGGTCTCCGGGGAATATCGCGAGCGCAGCGCCCTCGACGCGGAGGGTTGGTTCCCGACGCGCGATGCCGGCTGGATCGATGCAGAAGGCTATCTATACCTGACGGGCCGGGCCGATGATGTGATTGTGCGCGGCGGGGAGAACATTTCGCCGGGCGAGATCGAGGACGTGCTGCGCGCACATCCGGCCATCGCGGACGCCGCAGCGTTCGCGGTGCCCTCCTCGGAATGGGGTGAGGCGGTCGGTATCGCCGTGGTCGTCAGGCCAGGCCACACTCCGCCCAGCGCGGCCGTACTGCAACAGCTCATCAAGAGCCGTCTGCGTTCCTCCCGCGTGCCCGAACGCGTCGCATTCCGGGATGCGCTGCCCTACAACGAAATGGGCAAGCTGCTGAGACGCGAGCTGCGCAAGCAGTTCAATCCCTGAAGTCTGAACTGAAAAGCCGCCCGGCGTGAAGAGCCGTCGCAGACTCAGTGGTCAATCGCGCGCAAGCAGCAGAGCCGTCGCAAGGGGGCCGCCTCCGGATGTGCATACTGCGACCTGCGGATCGCCGGCAATCTGACGTTCACCGCCATTGCCTCGGAGTTGAACAACCGCTTCGTGTGCGAAGCCGAACCCATGTAGTCGGCCACCGCCGAGTTGGCCCCCGAAGGTATTGATCGGCAACTCCCCGTTAAGAGCGATGCGCTTGCCTCCCTCGATGAAACGTCCGCCTTCGCCGACCTCGCAGAATTGCAGCGCTTCCAGCCAGGTAATCGCCTGGAAGCTGAACCCGTCGTACAATTGCGCCGTGTCGACATCCGAGGGCTTGTAGTCGGTGTGTTTCCACAGGTCGGCCCCCGTTGCATAGCAGGCCATCCATTCCGCCTGATCCCAGCTGTGGCGTTCGACTGCACCGGCCATGGCTGCGATCCGAATCGGTTTACACGAGACTTCATCGAGAGCATTGCCCGCCGATACTATGAGGACCGTGGATGCGTCGGTATAGCGGTCGCAATCGAAGAGGCAGAGCGGGGTGGAGATCATCCGCGCGGACATGTACTGATCCATCGTGAGCGGTTCACGCACGAGAGCACGCGGATTCAACATCGCGTTGTTACGGCCGGTGAGCGCGATCTGAGCCAGTTGCTCACGGGTCAGCCCGTACCGCTTTACATGACGCATGGCGTATTGCGCCGTCCAGTTGACTGCCGACAGTGCTCCGAATGGCGCAAACCACTGGGAAAAGCCCTCGACGACGTCGCGCTGTGGCGGGGGATATTCCTTGGGTCTTGCCAAGGCTGCCGCTTCGTACACGGTGCGGAAGCAAATGACGTGGCGTGTAAGTCCTGCATGAACGGCGGTCGCAGCGGCGACAACGGCGCCGAGCTGAGAAGTGATCTCACCCCCTCCAGCATGCCATGTGGCGTGGATGCCCAGCGCGTCGATGAGCTCGTCGGCGCCGATCGGGGAAAATCCCAAATATGCATGGGCTTTCCCAGGGTAAGTGGATACGCCATCGATCTGCCCAATTGTCAGTCCGGCTTCGTACAATGCCTCGCGAACTGCGTCGAGCGTCAGCAGTAACGGGTGACGAGTCAGTTTCATCCCGATCTGCGATTGGCCTATTCCTGTGATGTAGGCTTGATTGGCGCGCATCAGACGATCTTCTCGAAAAGCGGAAAGTGGATGGCGCCTTGCGATTCGAACGTGACGCGAACGCGATCCCCAATGTCCACTGCTTCCACCGAGCAGCCGATGATGTTGGTGGTGAGGTACACGCCCGGCGCGCCGTCGAGTGCTACGCGCGCGATGACGAACGGCACCTTCATTGCAGGATGCCATTTCTGATAGTTGATTGTGAAGGTGTCGATCACACCGGTGCCGGGAACCGCCTCGGGCTTGACGTTGTCGGATAAGCACGTGCGGCAGACGGCGCGCGGCGGATGGATGTAGCTCGAGCAGTCGCCGCATCGCATGATTTGCAATCGGCCATGCGCGCCGCCGGTCCAGAAGGCGGAGTTCTCAGCGTCTAATCTTGGTTTCGGTCGGGTGGCTGCCATTTCTCCGGCCGGCATCAAGCTGCTTTCGAGCCTGCCTTGTCATGTTGCATAAACATGCTCACCAAGTCGCCCGATCGGGGCCGGTCATGAACTGGGGTGCGGTCGCCAAATCCGCACCCGACAAATGGTTCTTGAACACCTCCGGCGGCTCGCTGACGTGATCGTCTGCGCTGATGATCACCATTTCATTCATGTTCATCGTGAGTTCCTAAGGTGAAGAGTTCATTGCATTTGGTGGTGATGCTGCGCATGCGCGCATCAAGAAGCGGACGCGCATCCGATTCGTCGGTTTCGGGCCAATCAGATGCGCAAACACGCGCCGATCTACGTCTAAGTTTCTAACTTTTACTAAAGGAATGCAATAGCAGCATTGCACTCGATCTTGTTCTTCAGGCCGGCAGCGACGGCCGATCAGAGCGGTCAGCGCACCGGTCGCGCTGTCCTCCTCGCCCAGTCCTCGATCAGCTTGTCGGGCCGGATCGACAATAGCTTCCGCCGTAACGCGATGATACGCCGGCTCAGGTAGTCCGAAATTGCGGCATGAGTATCAGGCTGCGGGGCTTCCAGTCGCCCGCCGCGCCTCTGTCTCATCGTGAATCACGGACCTGGGCGTTTCGACGACCGCGGCCGACGGCTTGCGCGAATTCTTCGCTGCGGTAGCCCCGGCGGCCGCGGATGAACAGCTCGACCTTTTGGATCAATTTCTCGGTTCGCGGCAGCGGCGCCTCCCATCCTCCGAAGATCAGGAGGGGCGTATCTCCCAAGATCAGGTGGATGAACATCTCCGCCGAAGCTTCGGTGTCGTCGTCCTGCACCATGCCTCGGCCGACGAGCTCGTCGAAGAACTGCCTGATTTTCGCGTTGAACCGGGCGTGGCTCCCGGTAATGAGCCTTTGCATCATGTCCGGGAAGCGTTTGCTCTCTGCGATCGCCAGCCGCATCATGTCGACAGTCGTGGGGTGGAATGACACGTCTCGCACGTACTCGGCGGTTCGCATCATCGCGTCGAATAGCAACTCGTCGTCCCCGACCTTTGCTAGCGGGACGACCGCGGCCGGCGCCGGCGCGAACATGACGCTTTGGAAGATGGCTTTCTTGTCGCCGAAGTGCCGATAAAGCGTACGAGTCGCGACGCCGGCGCTCTTTGCGATATCTCCGAGCGAGGTCGCGGTATAGCCCTCCCGCACAAACAGCTCGGTCGCGATCTGCATCACCTTAGCCTTGCGGCGCTCGAGCTCGTCCAGCGTCGGCCGGCCGGCCGGATTGCCGTTTGGCACCGTCTTATGCAACTGATTCTTGACGGAGTTGGCCCGCCGGAAAGTGCCATTCGTCGCCTGATCGGCCTTCATCATGTCCTCATTTCCCGAGCATTTCCCAAAAGGGCATCACTAGGTTAGGCCAGCCATGATAAAACGGCAACAGCGCATTGCATTAAGGCAATTGGCATGCGACGCGTCAGCGAACCATGCGCAGGCCATCATCGAGTTAATTGTATTGCGCCTTTCCTATTGCATTTTTCCCTGAAGCCTGCCAATGTTGACCGGTACGGGCTGCGCACCTTTTTCCGGCGTGATGCGTCCGCGGGCGAGAAGCGATTGATCGCGCCCCTTCGGGAGAGTCTAAATGAATGCCGCCGCAAAATTGGTTATCAAATCGGACCTTCCTGCCACACCGCGCCAAGCCGATCGCTTAGAAGTATAGGGAGGACTTGATGAGCACCGCCGTACCAGAACCGAAGACGAACCTCGGGATTGATCCCGGGGTCCTGTCGGACATTTACCGCCAGCTGGCCCGCATTCGTGCGGTGGACAAGGCTATCCAAGCCGGTCTTTCCAGCGGCAAGTTCGCATTCACCTATTGGCCGATGACGGGGCAGGAGGCGATCCCGGCCACGCTCGCGCAGCTCACCACGTCCCGCGACTACATGGTCACCACCTACCGGGGGATCCACGATCAGGTCGCCAAGGGTGTGCCGCTGCAAGGGCTGTTCGCCGAGGCCCTCGGACGTCGGGGCGGCCTGAACAAGGGCAAGGGCGGTTCTCCGCACATCTCCGATCCGGCGTCGGGCTCGATGCTCACCACCGCCATCGTCGGCGCCGGCGCACCAATCGCCAATGGGCTGGCCCTCGCTGCGCAGCTCCGCGGCGAGAACCGCGTGACGATCGTCAATTTCGGCGACGGGGCGACGAGCATCGGCGCGGTACATGAGGCGATGAACCTGGCCGGCGCCTGGAAGCTGCCCGTGATCTTCCTGTGCCAGAACAACCAGATCGGCGAGTATACGAAGATCCCGGACTACACGGCGAGCAAGGATTTCGCGTCGCGGGCCGCCGGCTATGGGTTCAAGGGCGTGAGGCTCGACGGCAACGACCCAGTCGCGTTTTATAATGGAATGAAGCCCCTGATCGAAGAAGTCCGGCGCGGCGGCGGTCCGGTTTTCGTGGACGCGGTGACGCTCCGGCTTGGGCCGCATGCGGGCGTTGGCGACAGCCACGAAATTTCGAAGGACGAGCTCGCTGCGGGCAAGGCGGCATGGCCTGTCCGGCGCACGCGCCAGCTGTTGCTGGATTCCCGCATCTGCACCGAAGAGGAACTGATTGCGATCGAGAAGGCTGCGCAAGTCGAGGTCCATCAGGCGGCCGCGGCCGCCCTGACCAGCGAAGTGACTCCCGTTGAGGAGACGCTGATCGACGTGTACGCGGACCCTTCTGTCGTGCCCCGGCGCGGGCATTATCCGGCGAGGGCGCCGGAAGCGGTGATAGAAGGGCCAACCAAGACCATGGCCATGTACGAGGCCGTGGGCCATGCCCAGGAGCTGGCGCTTGCGGCTGATCCCAACGTCTTCCTCCTGGGCGAGGACATTGGCGACCCGCCAGGGGGCGTTTTCGCGACCACGCGAGGGCTGCAGACCAAGTTCGGCAAGCAGCGCGTTCGCCCCACGCCCATCGCCGAGCAGGCCATCATCGGGGCCGGGACCGGGGCTGCGCTGGTCGGGATGCGGCCGGTAGCTGAGATCATGTTCAGCGACTTCACTGCCGTGTGTCTGGACCAGATCGTCAATCATGCGGCCAAGCAGCGGTACATGTCGGGCGCTGCGACCCACGTGCCGCTGACCATTCGGATGATGGTGGGCGGCGGCATCGGCGGTTTCGGTGCGCAGCATTCGCAGTCGCTCGAGGCCTGGCTCCTCCACACACCAGGCCTGAAAGTCGTCTATCCGAGCAACCCATTCGACGCCAAAGGCCTACTCCTCAGCTGCATCTTCGACGAGGATCCCTGCGTCCACATGGAATCCATGATGTTGCTGATGACCTGCCGCGGCGAAGTCCCCGTCGAGGACTACCGAATCCCGTTGGGCGTCGCGAACGTCCGGCGCGAGGGTTCGGACATCACCCTGGTGACCTACGGCTGGCAGGTGCAGCAGTGCCTGAACGCGGCTGATGAGCTCGCCAAGGAGGGGGTGAGCGCGGAGGTGATCGATTTGCGGTCGCTCGTGCCCATCGACTACTTGCGGGTGCTGGATTCGGTGAAGAAGACCCGGCGCGCGCTGGTCGTGCACGCGGCGACTGAGTTCTGTGGTCTGGGCGCCGAAATCGCCGGCACGATTAATCAAGAGCTCTTCACGAAACTGAAGGCGCCCGCCGCATGGTTCGGGGCGCAATACGCGCCAATCGCCTACTCGCGGGCGATCGAAACCAGTCAGGTGCCGAATACCACCACGATCGTGGCGCGAGTGCGCGAAGTCGTGGCCTCATAGGAGCAGCAGCAAAGATGCCAACCACCCTCACAATCCCGCGGCTCGCAATGTCCATGACCGAGGGCACGCTTGCGCAGTGGCTCGTGGAGAACGGGTCCGAAGTGAAAGAGGGCGATCCAATCTACGTACTCGAAACCGAGAAGGCTTCGGAGGACGTCGAGGCGCCCGCCTCGGGCCGTCTCATGCATAAGGCTGAGCCCGGCGCTCTGTACCCGGTGGGGACCGAGATCGGCGAAATCGTCTAGTGTAGCGTCCCACAAACAACTGGAGTTATTTTCACGGGCTCTTCAAGCCGATAAGTGCGAAATCATCGGGAAAATATGCGCTTCGATAACTCCAGTCAATTGACGGACACTACACTAGGTTTCGCGCAGCTGCTCGGACTCCCGGAACTAGCCCAACTTGAGCAGAATCCGGGGTATGGATGAATAGGATCAACAGCTTACGCCAAAAGTCGACGAGTTCGGTGGCCAGCCGTGCAACGATTCCGCGCTGGCGGTACCTTATCGTCTCTGAGACAGCGTTTCTGGTATGCATCGAGGGGGGCGATCGTGACCGCGCGCTGCTCGTGATCTGGTCCGTCAGCATCGCGGATGCCGGCAAGGGAGATATCTTTATCAACGCAATTAGATTCGACCGATACTCATGACGTGACCCTTCTTTCACTCAGTGGCCGAGACAACCGCGCCACAGGCACGCTCCGTGCTATCACACGGAAAGAGGCCGCACCGGCTGATAATTCGCGATCTAGCGCCTTGCGCAGGTCGAACTTCTCGACCTTCACCGGTCGTCGTCCGCGGCCGCTTTTGGGGGGCTCCGGGGCATCATCGTGCACGGCCAACCGGCCCAGCACCTTGGCTAATTGCGCGTCGCATTCGGTAATCGAGGTTTGATACGAGTCATACAGACTGACCGCTTGCTTGACGGCGAACAGATGCTCTGCACGCCAGCTGCCTTGCAGGGATTTGACGATGTCCTCTTCGCTCGCACGGATGCGCCCATCGAGCAGCTTCGCCAACTTAACTGCATCGCGTTCCCCCGCCACGACGATCGGATTCAGTTCTCGCAGCGCAGTTGTTCCGATTTCATTCGCGAGCGCTCCGAGCGTGCGACGTCCAGCATCCGTAAACAGGACGCGCCGCCCTGCGAGTCTCGATCGCAGCGCGCGGTTCTCGGCCTTCAGGTATTCGATCTGCGCGCCGGCCTGTCGCTCGAGCCAACAGGCCATGCTCGCAATGACTAATGCCAACCAGTGCGGCGGTTTCCACGCCATCCCCTCATGCTACGATTCGGCGTCACGGACCATCAAGTTGAGTTGTCGAATAGGGTGGCGGGCGGTCTCCTTGATCCTGCTGTTCGCTCGGCAATTTCGGCGCGAGCTGGCGCCAGGGTCAACTCTGCGGATGCCCCTTCCTTGATTTAAGGTAGCTTCTGGGCCGCTTGTTATAAGGGCGGGGGCCGGGGGTAAGAGTGCATACGGATATGTATACAGATCTGCATTTACATGATAGGCTTTATCTAATCGATTGCGGGAAACGGACCGGGACGTGAAAGCCAGGGAACTCAAGAGGCGGCTATCGACCATGGGTTGGCGTGACACAGGCAAGGGGTCCAAGCACGAAAAGTGGACGAATGGAGTTCACTCCATTGCCATTCCCAGGCATAAGGAAATAGCGGAAGGCACGGCCAAGGCAATCTTGAAAGAAGCGGGAACGTACGGGCAGGCGCAAGGTAAATAGCATGATTTTTGAAGGCAAAGTGTTCGCTCCGGCGCGGGGCTCGCGCTATTGGGAGGTCAAGATCCCACAGCTCGGCGTGTTTACGCAGGGTCGGTCGGAGAGGAACGCTTATGCAATGGCGGCCGATGCGCTGGAAACCTTGGTCGGTGAAAAGCGCTTCCGTGTCCAAATCGTGCCCCTGGACGGCGGACGCTTTCTGATTCGCGGCAACGACTTAAGACCTCTAATAGCGCGCTGGTTATTCCGACTGCGTGCCGATAAGGGCCTTAGCCTGCGGGAAGCGGCGGCGAGAATGGGTTCTTCCTCCTCCGAGGCCTGGGCACGCTATGAGAGCGGCCGCGCTTCGCCCACGGTCGAGAAGCTATCCGAGCTGATCCACGCCTTGGATCCGGAGTCGGATTTCATGCTGAGAAGAGTCACGGCGCCCGCATTGAAAAAGGCCGGCTGACAGTCGGCATCACTATGAGATTCGACAAGACCCGGCTACGTGAGCGGCATGGCCGCGAAACCGGATTCTGGCGACAAATATTGACTCGACCATGCGGAAGAGGATTCTATGAACATAACGGCAAAAATCCCGACAGACCATTGTGATGAGTGCGGTCAGATGAAGCCCGCCTTCGGCTTTACCCATTTGACCTCCGAAGCGGGTGGTGTATGGAGAAAACTCTGTTCCGAACGTTGTAACCGCGAGTATATGCTTCGCGCGGGACTGCCCGAGCTTGAGACCGTGGATTTCGAACCGCTGAGTTGCCGCGATTGCGCGGGCAAGAAGCACATCTTCCACTTTGTCGTGCATATGAGCACCGGCCTTGGTATCAAAGCGTTCGAATTAGTGGACGGTGCGCCCGGGGGATACCAGTTTTTCGTTCTCGAGCCTCCGCAGACGGCGGTGAGAAAAGCCTATGACAAGCTCGTCAACAAGATAGAGGCGGGTCTGTCGGTCCGCTATCTTCGCTCGTCGGATTTTCCGCGCTCCGGGACCCGTCAGAACCGACTCTACGTGAAGGGCACCGCCGTGAACGGACGAATCGACGAGAGCGACGATGGGTCGCCGGTCGTGGTGGTCGATGGCCGACAGTACAGTTGGGAGGAATTCGGTCAGTTCCTGACACCTTTTAACGGATTCGATTTCCGGCTTGAATGCTTCGATACCTGTGACAATCCTGACATCGCATCCGAGGCGAAACGCCCCAATCTCGTGTGGTGGTTACAGTTACCTGAACCGGAGCAGGATGACCAAGATCATCGACATCACTGAACGTCGCGCTCAAGCCCCGGCGAACGCCTCGTGGGTATCTGCCAGGATTTCACGCCCAAGCCGGTGCAAGGAGGTCGTAATCTTCGCACGCGGCGATGGGTTCGGACGGTGTCGGCCACGCCGTCCAAGGACGCCCCGCGTTTCTCGCCAGTCGCAGCTTTTGATGCGGCAGATCGCCGAGATCAGTCAGTCGCGTCCCGAGATCGACGCCTTGCGTGCCGGCGTGAAATCCCGTGAGAAGATCCTCCGCGTGTGATCGCGACAGGTCGAAGCTAATTCCATGGCCTGGTGGCGCCATTTCAAGCGCGCCGCTGGCCGCGGTCATGACAGCAGGATTAGTAATCCGTGGGTCTACGGGCTCACCGTCCTCGGTTGTGCGCTTCAATCTCGCTGGATGGACATCGATCGCACCAGTCAGTTTCATCGCGACCGGATTCGGAGCCCCTGACCGTCAGCCGAACATGTAATCGGGCCGCGATTTGCAACTATAATAGTTCTCTGAGACACCTCAGATCTGAGGGATTATCAAGGCAAGGACCAGCCCGAATCCCAGCCTTTGCGCGCTTCCACCACGACAGGGCACGGTTCGAGACAGCTTCCGCTGCTCGTAGTCCACAAACTCAGGTCTTCTGTAGCTGTAGCACGGCCGCCCTCTGCGTAGCGTTCGGATGGACGAGGAGGTACAGTCCCTCGCCATCGAAGACCTCATACCTTTTGGCCTGAGGTTTTAGGACTTGAATTTCCTTGTCGGTCAGCGCCACAGGACCTCACTTCAGGAACCGAACTTCACGGAATCGAACATGATTTTACCCCCTATTTTATCCGCTGACAGCCCCGGGTAGGCACGAACGGGTGCGAACCGTTGTGGACAATATTCGCGAATTAAAACAATGGGTTACGAGAAATATACGAATATACGGACTGCCGCGAAACGGCGGCGAAACGCTGCGGAAGGGGTGTTGGTGCCCAGGAGAGGACTCGAACCTCCACGAATTGCTCCACTGGTACCTGAAACCAGCGCGTCTACCAGTTCCGCCACCTGGGCAGGGGGGGGTCGCCTAACGTGAGGCGCAGGAATCTACGCACCCAGGCGGGCCTTGTCAATCGATCGCTGGCGGCCTTTGGACACGATTTTCCCGCGAGCGCATCGGTCGCTTTCGATGCCCTGCTCGACGGCATAGTCACCCACGGGTGCGCGCCGGCTGTTAACAACCTGTATGCATGTCCAGCCTCGCGCAGGCGTGCAATCGCGCGCTGGTAGCGCACAAAACCCCTGAGCGCCGCGCATGTGCGGCCCGAGCGACCCTTCCTGCTTCCGTTATTCGAAACCAAATGCCAATTTTTCGCTAGTTTATCTTAAGCCGGCGATACGCGATCATTACCGCTCCTCAAGGCCGCCGGGAGGCGGGCCGTGCCTGAAAGAGTTCCGTGGAGTGCGTCATGATCCGAACCGGCGGGCAATACCTCGATTCCATCCGCGACGGCCGCGAGGTGTACATCAACGGCGAACGCGTCAAGGATGTCACCAGAAATCCGATGCTGAAGCCGCTGATCGACATCCGGGCGCGCATCTACGACATGCAGCACGCGGCTTCGTCGCGCGAATTCCTCAGCTATCAGGAGGCGGGCGAGTGGAACGCGATTGCGAACAAACTGCCGCGCACCCAGCAGGACTGGTGGGACAAGCGCCGCGCGACCGACACTGTGCTGGACGACATCGGCGGCGTCGTCACCCGGGTGGGCGATGAAACAGTGGGTGAGATGTGGTCCCTGTTCGACGGTCAGGACGTTCTCAACGAAGTGAACCCCGAATTCTCCGTCAACATCCGCCGCCACATCGACAAGGTGCTGAAGGACGACCCATTTCACGTGTCCGCGAACACCGACCCGAAGGGCGACCGATCGAAGCCGCCGCAGGAGCAGGACCCCGACATGCTGCTGCATGTGGTCAGGGAAACGGACGCCGGCATCATCGTGCGCGGCGCCAAGTACGAGACCGCCGCGCCGTACGCGAATCAAGCCTTCACCAAGCCCACCATTGCCAATTGGGGCAACTCCGCGATGTCGGATTACGCAGTGGGCTTCGTCTGCGACTTGGGCTCGCCCAATATCAAGTTCATCTGCCGCACCGGCTTCGCGGGACGCGCGCCGGCGGCGGACTACCCACTATCGAACAAATTCGACGAGGTCGACGCGCTGGTCATCTTCGACGACGTGCTCATCCCGTGGGAGAACGTGCTCTTCCATCGGCACACCAAAGCCGCGATGTTCATCCGGGCGACGGTGCACCGCTATTCGGCGTTCGCCTTCGTACAGCGGAATTTGAAGATGGCGGACATGATGATCGGTGCCGCTCTGTTCAACACCCGGCAGACCGGCCTCGACAAGCAGCAGGCGGTGCAAGAAAAGCTCTCCCAGCTCGCCGTCTATCGCGAGGGAATCAACGCTCATTTGACCGCCTCGATCGCGATGGCCGAAAGAAGCCCGGCCGGTCTGCTCATGCCGAATCAGTCGCTGCTGTACACCGGCCGCGTGCTGGCGTGCTCGCAACTCCACGAAATGATGCACATCGCGCGCGAGCTGTGCGGGGGCCAGATTTGCGTGACGCCCGATCGGGCCGCGTTCGAATCGCCGGAGACCAAGCCGTGGCTCGACAAGTACTACACCGTCAACGAGGACTGGGTCGCCGACGACCGGCGTAAGTTATTGGCGTTCGCCCGCGACTTGCTCAATTCGGACTACGCGGGCCACCGCCTGACGTTCCAGTTGTTCGCGCAGGCGCCGCCATATGCGCACCTCGCGGCCGTCTACCGCAATTTCGACTGGGACGGGCCTCTCGATTTCGTGCGCAAAGCGGCCGGCCTTTCCGAACGAGTCATGGGCCTCAAACCCAAACCGGCTGCCGGCGCCGCCGAAGCGGCAGCGTAGGCCGGCGATGGCGGCTGCGATGCCGGCGGCGGAGTCCGCGTCCAATATGGGTCCGCTCAGGCAGCAGTTTCTGCTCGGGATGAGCTACGCGGCGTGCACCGTCAATGTGGTCACGACGGATGGCGTCGCGGGCAGGCATGGGATCACCGTCTCCGCGATGGTTTCGGTGTCCGCGGATACGCCGCGCCCGACGCTGTTGGTGTGCATTCATCATTTGAGCCCGGTGGCGGATGCGCTGCTGCAGAACGGCGTGTTCTGCGTCAACGTACTGCGCGAGGATCAGGCGCACATCTCCGACGCCTTCGCCGGGCGCAGCCTTGTCGAATCCCGTCAAGAACAGCCGGCTGGTGATCGCAACTGTGGCCGGACGACCCCCCGGCCCGATGGCGCAGGAATTCATTGCGCATTGCCGCGCCTTCTTATATGGAGTCGTCCATGCACACCCGAATCCGTAAATTCAACACCCGCGATACCTATCCGGAGCAAAAGCTCGACAACGATCTGTGCCAGACCGTGGTGGCCCGGGGCACCACGGTCTTCGTCCGCGGTCAGGTGGGGCAGGATCTCGATACGGCGGTCAATGTCGGTGTTGGCGACGCCGCGGCACAGGCGGACAAGGCCATGGCCAACATCGAGCAGCTCCTGTCCGAGGCGGGGGCCCGGCTGGAGCACATCTGCAAGGTGACGATTTATCTCACCGATCCGCGGTTCCGCGAGCCGGTGTACCGCACCATCGGGCGATGGCTCAAAGGCGTGTACCCGGTCTCCACCGGCATCGTGGTCGCGGGACTTGCGCGTCCGGAATGGCTGGTCGAAGTGGATGTGATCGCCGTGATCCCCGACGCCGCCGCGAACACCTAAGGCGGACCGAATCGTGACATTTTCCCTGGTAGCGCGCTCGCCGAATGCGCAGTTGTTCGGGATGGCCATCGCATCGTCGTCGCCCGCCGTGGCGGCGCGGTGCGTCCATGCGCAGGCGGGCGCGGGCGTGGTGGCGACGCAGAACATCACCGATCCCGCTTTGGGCCCGCAGATACTTCGGACGTTGGCGGCCGGCGCGACGGCCGAGGCGGCTCTTGGCCTGGCGCTCAAGTCCACGCCGCACGCCGCGTATCGGCAACTCCTGGTGATGGGGCGGACCGGACCACCCGCAACGCATACCGGATCGCAGGCACTGGGGACGGCAGGCATCGCGCTGGGCGCCGACTGCGCCGCAGCCGGCAACCTTCTCGCTAGCGCTGATGTTCCCGTCGCCATGGTGGCCGCATTCGAGGCCGCATCGGGGCATTTCGGAGCACGCCTGCTCGAGGCATTGCGAGCCGGCGCGCAGCGCGGAGGAGAAGCCGGGCCGGTTCACTCGGCCGGACTGTTGGTGGTGCGCGAGGTGTCGTGGCCCATCGTCGACCTGCGGGTCGATTGGAGCGACGCGGATCCCATCGCAGCCTTGACGGCGTTGTGGATCATTTACGCTCCGCAGATCGACGACTACGTGCGCCGCGCCTTGAACCCCGGCGAGGCACCCACTTTCGGCGTGCCCGGCAATCCATGACGGCACCCCCCTACGGATCACCCCCCTACGGATGAAGTTCACCCTCCGGCAGTTGGCCTATTTCATCGCCGCCGCTGAAACCGGCAGCATCACCCTGGCGTCGAAGCGCGCGAGCATTTCGCAACCCGCCATCTCGACTGCGATATCGCATATCGAGCGCGAACTGAATGTGCAGTTGTTCCTGCGCCACCACGCGCAGGGTCTGTCGCTGACGCCGGCGGGGCGAACCTTGCTGCGTGAAGCCAAGCAATTGTTGAAGCACGCGGAGGGGCTGTATTCGGCGGCGGCCGACATCAGCCATCAGATGCGCGGCGAACTGTCGGTGGGCTGGTTCTCCACCCTTGCGCCCATCGTGATGCCAGAACTGGTGCAATCCTTTCTAAAGTCGTTCCCGGATACGAAAGTCAGTACCCAGGAAAACCATCAGGAAGGACTGCTCGCCAGTCTTCGGGAAGCGCAGATCGAGTTGGCCATCACGTACGATCTGCAGATCACCGATGACGTGGATTTCTTGCCCCTCGCCAGTCTGCCGCCTTATGCTCTGTTCGGAGCCTCGCATCCGCTCGCTCGCGAGCGCACTGTCAAACTCAGCCAACTGGCGGCGCTGCCCATGGTGTTGCTTGATCTGCCCATGAGTCGAGAGTACTTCCTCGCACTTTTTATCCGCGAGCGCCTGAAGCCGAACATCGCGTGGTCCTCGTCCAAGTTCGAGGTGGTGCGCAGCATGGTCGCGAATGGCCTCGGCTACACCCTCGCCAACGTACGACCGCGGGCCGACGTCGCGCTCGACGGCCGTCGGCTGCATCGTGTGGCCCTGGCGGGCGACCCGCCGCTTCTGCGGATGGGCATCGCCACTTCGAAGCAGCTCAGAAAGACTCGCCTTGCCGAAGTCTTCGAACGGCATTGCCGGGAGCTGATCTCGGAGAACTACATTCCCGGCATGGCGCCGCCCGCGGCGGCACTGCGCCGCACACGGACGTCGCGGACTCCGCGGATGCCGCGCCGGTGAGCACCATGGCCATCGACCCTTGCCGCGAGGCGGTTCGATTGATGCGGGCGCGAGACTGGCCGAACGCCTTGACGCAAATCGATCGCGTGCTGCTCGCGAACCCCGGCATGCCGCAGGGGTTGCTGACCAGGGCACAGTGCCTGTTGGCGCTTGGGCGCCGGGACGAAGCCTGCGGGGCGGCGGAGACGGCGCTGGCGGGCACGACGACGGATCCGCTGCTGCTCGATGCCCTTGGCAGCTTCTTCAGTTTCATGGGCGACCAGCACACCGCGCTCAAGGCCTTCGAACAAGCCGCCACCCTCGCGCCCGACAATGCACATTTCATTTTCAACCGGGCAACCGTGCGCCGTTTCCTCGGCCGACTAACAGACGCGGAAGCGGACTACGACCGCGTCATCGCATTGCGGCCCGCAGATTTCGAGGCCTACAAGAACCGCTCCGACCTGCGCACGCAGACTGCCGACCGCAATCACGTTGCCGAACTCGAGCGCTTGGCGGCGCGGGGTTTTGCGGACTGGCGCAGCGAAGTGCAAATCCGCTATACGCTTGCCAAGGAATACGAGGATCTCGGCGATTACCGGAAATCGTTCGATGAACTGCGGCAGGGCGCGACGAAGCGCCGCGAAAACCTGCGCTACGACGTGGCCAACGACGTGTCGACGGTGGATTGGATCATCGAGGCGTTTCCGGCGGCCGTCGCTACGGACTCCGTGTATACGGGGGGCGTCCATACGCACGCCGCCCCTGAGCCGGGCGCCCCTATTTTCATCGTGGGGTTGCCGCGCAGCGGAACCACCTTGGTGGATCGGATTCTGAGCAGCCATTCGCAGGTCCGGTCGGCGGGCGAGCTGAACGACTTTGCTCTCTCTCTGGTCTCGCGGGTGCGCAGCGAGAACGGCAAGGAGCATCTCCCGCGCCGCGAACTGGTGGCTCGGTCCGCCCACGTGGATTTCGCCGCACTGGGCCGGGAGTATCTCTCTCGCGCGCGTGCGGTGGTCGCCGAGGGCCGCTTTACCGACAAGATGCCTCTCAATTATCTTTATTGCGGATTGATCCGGCGCGCACTGCCTGACGCCAGGATCGTGCACCTGACTCGTCATCCGATGGCCGCAGGTTACGCCATGTACAAGACGCTGTTCAAGGATGGCTACCCGTTTTCCTACGACCTTGATGAGATCGCTCAGTACTACATCGCGTACCGCAAGCTCATGGATCATTGGAGTGCCGTCATGCCGGGAGCCGTGTATTCGCTCAATTACGAAAATCTGGTCGCCGACCAGATCGACGAGACGCGCAAGCTGCTCGAGTTCTGCGGCCTCGACTGGGAGGATGCCTGCGCTGAATTTCATCGCAATCCGTCCGCCACCACCACCGCGAGCGCATCGCAGGTGCGGCGTCCGATATACGACTCCTCGGTGGCGCAGTGGCGGCATTACACCGCGCAACTTGCGTCCTTGAGCACTGCGCTCGAGTCCGCCGGCATCGAACTGTAATCGCCTGCCACCAGGCGCGGGAAAAAAAACATGACACAACGCGAACAGCCGGCACGTCTCGAGATCACCACGATTCAGCCCATTCCGCGCGAGCAGCGCCATGGAACGGCGCGCGATCTGTTCACCGTGTGGTTCGGTTCGAACCTGATGCTGTTGACCATCGTTACCGGGGGACTCGCGGTAACCGTATTCGGGCTGCCCTTCGGTTGGGCGGTTGCCGCGCTCGCCGTGGGCAACCTGGTCGGCGCGGTGTTCATGGCGCTGCATGCCGCACAGGGCCCCACCTTGGGCGTGCCGCAAATGATTCAAACCCGGGGACAGTTCGGCTCGTTGGGCTCGCTGCTGGTCGTGGGCATCGTGATCACAATGTACGTCGGTTTTCTCGCGTCGAACCTGGTTATGGGCGGTCAGGCACTGGCGAGCCTCGCGAGCGGTGCATCCGACGTCCCCGGCATCGCGCTGGTCGGTGTTTTGAGCGTCATCGCGGCCATCTACGGCTACGACCTCATTCATGCCTACACCCGCTGGATGACGTACCTGTCCGGTGCGGTTCTCCTGCTCACCGTGTACTGGATCGTCCAGGTTCACGGACTGCCCGCGGATTTCCTGCAACGCAATACCAATACCTGGAGCGGCTTCCTAGGAACGGTGTCCGCGGCGGCGCTGTGGCAAATCGCGTATGCCCCCTATGTGTCGGACTATTCGCGCTACATGCCCGAGTCGACGGGTGCCCGACCGGCATTCTGGGCAAGTTACTGGGGATGCACTCTGGGGTCGTTCCTGCCGATGGTGCTGGGTGCGATGGTCGGTCTTGCGACGCCGCGCGGCAGCAACCTGATCGCGGGGCTGGCGGAGTTGACGCGGGGCATTGCGCCCTTGGTGCTGATCGTCTTTTCAGTGGGCATCGCGGCGGCCAATGCGATCAACCTCTATTGCGGAGCGCTGTCCGCGATGACCTTCGGGCAGACGCTGTTGCCTCGATGGTCGCCCGGTCCGCAGGCGCGAACCGTCATGTCCTTGGTGCTGTTCGGACTGTCCCTGATGGGAGCGATCCTCGGCAAGGCGGAGTTCCTGGTCAACTACGAGCATTTCATCTTGCTGTTGCTTTATGTTCTCGTGCCGTGGACCGCCATCAATCTCGTGGACTACTACCTGTTGCGGCATGGTGTCTACGACGTCGCGTCGTTCTTCCGCCAGGACGGCGGCATCTACGGTCGGGTGAACATCGCCGCGGTGACCTGCTACGGCGTGGGCATCCTGGTGCAGATTCCCTTCATCGCCTCGGCCCTGTACACGGGCCCGGTCGCGCGCGCCATCGGCGGCATCGATCTTTCCTGGATAGTCGGCCTGCTCGTGACCTCGCCGGCCTATTATTGGCTGGCGCTGCGTTCCCAAACTCGGGCCGAGGCGGCGCTGGCTCGCGGTGCCGGGTAAAGCGCCCGGCCGTTCACAAAGCTGCTACCCTCATGCCCCCCATAAATCAGCTTAAGGCTTCGATACCCTATGACACGACGTGGTCCCCGAGGCTCGCGCCGCCCAACATCAACGGACGCTGCGCCAGCCCAACCGGCCGATTGGCGCGTTGAGGACCCGAACCTGGAGTTCGAGAAGCTGCGTTACGCGGATCCCATCGCGAGCCGCGAGTTGTTGCTCAAGCATTTATCGGAGGCTCCCGAGCCGCTGACCGCTGCGCGGCTTGCCAAGCGCCTCGGCCTCCATACCGACCAGCAGCGCGATGCTTTGGCAAAGCGCCTGGCAGCCATGGTGCGAGACGGCCAGGCCATCGAGGGCCCGAGCGGATTCGCCGCGGCCGGAGAAGGCGAGCGGGTTGCCGGGCGCGTCCGCGGGCGCGCCAATGGCGATGTGCTCGTGCTGCCGGACGACGGCTCCGCACCGCTGGCGCTGGCGCGGGCCGACACGGCCACTCTGATGCACAACGACCGGGTCGAAGTGCTGGCCGTCGGTATGAACGACCGCGGACGCCGCATCGCGCGCCTGATTCGCCGTACGGGCGATGGGCCAAAGCGTATCGGCGGGATTTGGCATGCGGTGCAAGGCATGGGACGCGTCGAACCGGAGGACCCCGGTCATTGGTACTCTGTCGATGTGGCCGCGCGCTTCGCCCATGGCGCGCACGATGGCGACAACGTGATCGTCGAGATCACCCGGCGTCCGCAGGGCGACGTCGCGGCGCACGGCCGTGTGATCGAGGTGCTCGACGACGTGCGGCCGTCGGATCTGGCGGCTCGCTTCGCGATCCTGCGCCATGACCTGCCCGAAGAGTTTCCGCCCGACGTGCTGCACGAGGCAAACCTGTTTCCGCCCGACGTACGCGTTGAGGACCGCGCCGGCCGGGAGGATCTGCGTGAACTGCCGCTGGTCACCATCGACGGCGCGGACGCCAAGGATTTCGACGATGCGGTATTCGCGGAGCCGGTGCGCGGCGGCGGCTGGCGCCTGGTGGTCGCCATCGCCGACGTAAGCCACTACGTTCGCTACGGCAGCAAGTTGGACATGGAGGCGCGCGCACGCGCGACCTCGGTGTACTTCCCCGACCGGGTTCTTGCGATGTTGCCCGAGCACCTGTCGAATCATCTGTGCTCGCTCATGCCGCGCGTCGAGCGACTGGCGTTCGTGTGCGACATGCGCGTCAGCAAAACCGGCAAACTATCGCGCGGAAAGTTTCATGAGGCGGTGATCCGCTCGCATGCGCGTCTGACCTACGATCAGGCCTGGAGCTACCTCAGCACCTTGACGGGGGATAAGTCTCCGGGCCCCGCCATCGATGCCGTCGCGCGCGACGCGCTTACACCGGAGGTGTGCACTTCGCTGCAAAGTCTGTACGCCGTTTACGGCGCACTCAAAGCCGCACGCGATGCGCGCGGTGCGTTGGACTTTCGGGGCGGTGAGGTCAAGGCCCGGATCGGCGACAAAGGCACGATCGACGGTTTTTTCGCCGTCACGCGCAATGACGCGCACCGCATGATCGAAGAGTGCATGATCGCAGCGAATGTCGAGGCGGCGGTGGCGCTGCGCACCGCCAAGGCCGGCAGCCTGTTTCGAGTGCACGGCCAGCCCGAGGACAAGCGGGTCACCGAGCTGCAGAAGGTGCTGCACGCGCTGCAGGTGGGCGCCACGTTTTCCGAAAAACCGACGCCGCGCGAGTTTCGCCAATTGGTCGAGCGCCTGACAGCGAGACCCGACGGGCTGCTGCTCGAGGGACTGGTGATTCGTTCGCTGGCCCAGGCCGTCTACCAGCAAACCAATATCGGTCACTTCGGTCTTGCACTGGAGGAGTACGCACACTTCACCTCGCCGATACGCCGCTATCCCGACCTTCTGGTGCATCGTGCACTGAAGGCGGCGGTGCTCCACAACACCTCGTCGGGCCACAAGTACAGCATCGCCGACTTGCAGACGCTTGGGCTGGAGAGCTCGCAGCGGGAGCGCCGCGCGGACGAAGCGGCGCGCGACGTCATGGGCTATCTCAAGTGTCTGTATCTGCAGCCGCGAGTGGGCGAGACTTTCGATGCCACCATTTCGAGCGCCCTCGAGTTCGGTCTGTTCGTGCAGCTCAAGGAAATGCCCATCGACGGTCTGGTTCACATCTCGGCCATACCCGGCGATTACTGGGAGCTCGACAGCGGCGGCATGGGCCTCGTCGGTCAACGGACGGGGCGACGCTGGCAGATGGGCGACGAAGTGCGCGTACGCTTGAGCCGCGTCGATTTGACGCAGCGCCAGATCGATTTCGAGTTGCTCGACCCGGATGCGGCGGTGTCGCACGGGACCGTGCGCGCACCGCGAGTTGGGGGCGCGCAGAGCCGCTCTCGTCGCGGCGGCGGGGCGGGGCGGGGCGGCAGCTCGCGGCGCGCCGGCAGCGGTGGCAGCAGCAGTGGTCGAAGCGGCGGTGGCGGTGGCGGCGGCAGCGGTAGTGGCGGCGGTTCGAGTCGCGGTAGTCGCGGCGGTGGGCGTGGCGGGCGCGGCTGACCGCCCGTTTGACCGCCGGTGGCCGACCCCAAGCGCAACTTCGTCTATGGCCTCCATGCCATCGGCGCCGTCATCGACAAGGCGCCCGAGCGGCTGCTGGAATTGTGGATGGCCGAGCCCCGCGACGATGCCCGGGCACGGGATCTGAAGGAGCGAGCCCGTGCGGTGGGTGTCCGCATTCAAGCCGTCCACAACGAATCGCTGGCCAAGCTGGTGGGCGACGTGGCGCATCAGGGCGCCGTGGCGGCGGTACGGCCGCTGCGACCGTGGGACGAACACGACCTGGTGTCGGAATTAAGTCAAATCCGTGGTGATCCCTTGCTGCTGGTGCTCGACGGAGTCACCGATCCGCACAATCTGGGCGCCTGTCTGCGCACCGCCGACGCGGCCGGGGTTCATGCCGTCATCATCCCCAAAGACCGGTCCGCCGCCGTGGACGGCGTGGTGCGCAAAGTGGCCGCCGGTGCCGCCGAATTCGTGCCCGTGGCGAGCGTGACCAATCTGGCGCGCACCTTGGACCTGCTCAAGGAGCAGGCAATCTGGGTGGTAGGGACGGAGGGAGAAGCCCCCGAGACCCTGTATCACGCCGATCTCAACCGGCGCCTGGCCGTGGTCCTGGGCGCGGAGGGCAGCGGGATGAGGCGCCTGACCCGGGAACGCTGCGACTTCCTGGTGCGCATCCCCATGGCCGGCCAGGTCGAGTCCCTCAACGTATCAGTTGCAGCCGGCGTGGCGCTGTTCGAGGCCCGGCGGCAACGGGGCGGTTGACCTACCCCGACTCCACCGCGTATCCTTCGCGCTCTTTTTCGCCGGCCTCGGCACCACTCCTTGCCTCACCACTCGCAACGGGAGGCTACAACCTTAGGGAGCCTACAATGCGGCATTATGAAATCGTGCTCCTGGTTCATCCGGACCAGAGCGAGCAAGTTCCTGCGATGATCGATCGCTACAAAGGCATCATCACTGCCGGCGGCGGTCAGGTCCATCGTTTCGAGGATTGGGGACGGCGGCAGCTGACATTCCCCATTTCCAAGGTGCACAAAGCGCACTACATCCTTCTCAACATCGAATGCGATCAGAAGACGCTCGCGGAACTCACGGGTTCATTCCGATTCAGCGATGCGGTGCTGCGCAATCTGGTGGTCAAGATGGACGAAGCGGTCACCGAAGCCTCGCCGATGGCGCGTGCGCCCGATGAGAATGCACGCCGTCACGACGACTTCGGCGACGATGGCGACGACGACGACATGCCCATGGGCGCAAGGTAAGGGGAGCATCATATGGCACGTTTTTTCCGTCGCAAGAAGTTTTGCCGATTCACGGCCGATGACGTCAAGCAGATCGACTACAAGGACCTGACGACGCTCAAGAGCTACATCACCGAAACGGGCAAGATCGTCCCGAGCCGCATCACCGGCACGCGCGCGCACTATCAGCGGCAATTGCAGCTGGCGATTCGCCGTGCGCGCTTTTTGGCGCTGCTGCCGTACACCGATCAGCACTGAGCTCTGAGTTAGCACATGGATATCATTTTATTGCAGAAGGTCGCGAACCTCGGCACGATCGGGGACCGCGTCAAGGTGAAATCGGGCTACGCCCGCAATTTCCTGGTGCCCACCGGCCGCGCGACCATGGCGACTCCGGCCAACATCGCCAAGTTCGAGGCGCAGCGCCATGAGCTGGAAGCGAAGGCGGGTGAACATCTGGCCGCTGCCAAGACTCGTGCCGCGAATTTCGAGAACTTCAAGCTCGAACTCAAGGCCAAGGCGGGTTCGGAAGGCAAGTTGTTCGGATCGATCGGCACGGCCGACATCGCCGAGGCCGCGGTCAAGGCGGGGCATGCCGTCCAGCGCAGCGAAGTGCGCATGCCGAACGGGCCGATCCGCTCCACGGGCGAGCACCAGGTGCAGCTGCACCTGCACACTGACGTCAATGTGACCGTGACGGTCACGATCGTCGCCGAAGAGTAGCGGCCGGCAAAGCCGCGTCGCGCAGGCTTTGCATGGCGACTCGCGTCGGAGATCGAATCTTGAGTGCGAGCGGAAGCGGCGAGGGGCTCCGCTTGCCGCCCCATTCGGTCGAGGCCGAGCAGTCGGTGCTGGGCGGTTTGATGCTCGATTCCGCCGCCTGGGACCAGGTCGCGGATCGTGTGGTCGCCGAGGACTTCTACCGCAACGACCATCGGCTCATCTTCGAGGCCGTCGCCGGCCTGATCGAACGCAACCAGCCCTGCGACGCCGTCACTCTTTCCGGACACCTTGAAAGCCAGGGTGTGCTGGATCAGGTGGGGGGTCTTGCGTACCTGGGATCCCTGGCCCGTGATACGCCCACCGCCGCCAACATCCGCGCGTATGCCGACATCGTCCGCGAGCGATCCGTCCTGCGGCAGCTCATCACCGCGGGCAACGGGATTGTCACCAGCGCCCTCGAACCCGAAGGCCGCGAGGCGCGGGAAATCGTCGACGATGCCGAGCGGGTCGTGTTCGAAATCGCCGAGCGCGGCTCGCGCGGCAAGGTGGGCTTTCGCACGGTCAAGAGCATCCTGCCCGACGTCGTCAACCGGATCGACGAGATGTACCACTCGGACGGCAAGCTGACGGGCATCTCCACCGGCTTCACCAAGCTCGACGAAATGACCTCGGGCCTCAACGCTGGCGATCTGATCATCGTGGCCGGCCGGCCGTCCATGGGAAAGACCACGCTCGCGGTCAACATCGCGGAGAATGCCGCGCTGGGATCGGGTAAATCGGCGGCCATCTTCAGCATGGAAATGTCCGCCGAGTCGCTCACGCTGCGCATGATCTCATCGTTAGGCAGAATCAATCAGGGCCACCTCCGATCCGGGCGCTTGAGCGAGGACGATTGGCCGCGAATCGACTCTGCCATGACGCAGTTGGGCGCCGCCAAAATTTACGTCGACGAGACTCCCGCGTTGAGTCCCACCGAAGTGCGCGCACGTGCGCGCCGGCTGAAGCGCGAGCGCGGCCTCGATTTGATCGTGGTCGACTACCTGCAGCTCATGCAGGTGGCCGGCACCAAGGAAAATCGCGCCACGGAAATATCGGAAATTTCGCGCTCGCTGAAGGCGCTGGCCAAGGAACTGAAGGTGCCGGTGATCGCGCTGTCGCAGTTGAACCGCGGCGTCGAGCAGCGGCAGGAGAAGAAGCCGGTGATGTCGGATCTGAGAGAGAGCGGAGCCCTGGAGCAAGATAGCGACCTCATTCTCTTGATCTATCGCGAAGAAGTGTACGACAAGAACACCACACGCAAGGGTATCGCGGACATCATCATCGCCAAACAACGCAACGGCCCGACCGGTGACATTCAGCTCACGTTCCTCGGCGAGTACACCAAGTTCGAGAACTACGCGCCGGAGTCGTATGGCGAAGGCGTATTCCGCGGGTGAAGCGCTGCCGCCGCGCCGCGTGGATGAAATCGGCATGACGCCGATGGTCAGCGCGACGGTGGATACGGCTGCGCTGCGCCACAATCTGCAGGTGGTGCGGCAGTGCGCGCCGCGCTCGCGCGTCATGGCCGTCATCAAGGCCAACGCCTACGGCCATGGGTTGGTGGCGGTGGCGCGTGCCCTCGAGTCGGCGGATGCATTTGCCGTGGCGCGAGTGGATGAAGGCATGACCTTGCGGCGGGCCGGCATCGGCACGCGCACGGTGCTCCTCGAAGGCGTCTTCGATGCCGGTCAACTCGCGGCCGCCGCCGCAGCGGGCTTCGAACTCGTGGTGCATACCCCCGAGCAGATCGAGCTCCTGCGCGCAGCGCCCGCCGGCGCGGTGTTCAAGATCTGGCTCAAACTCGATACCGGCATGAATCGTCTGGGCTTCAAGGGGCAGGCGTTCGATGCCGCACATGCGGCCTTGGGCGCCTTACCCGCGGTGCAGTCTCCGGTGAACCTGTTCACCCACCTGTCTTCGGCGGATGATCCCGAACTGTCCACCACGGCGGATCAATTGGCGCGATTTCGCGCGGCGACGGCATCGCTTCAGGGCGAGCGCAGCATTGCAAACTCCGCCGGCATGCTGACCTATGCGGACGCTCAGGCCGATTGGGTTCGGCCGGGATTGCTGCTCTACGGCGCGTCGCCCTTCGCGGGTTCGGTGGGTGCCGACTACGGCCTGAAGCCTGCGATGACTCTCCACTCCCACGTCATCGCGGTGAAGGATCTCGAGATCGGCGAGCGCGTGGGATACGGCGGCGATTGGACCGCGCAGAAACCCACGCGGTTGGCCGTGGCCGCGGTGGGATACGGCGACGGATATCCGCGCAGTCTGGGATCGGGTTCACCGGTGCTCGTGAACGATGAACGAGTTCCCCTGGCCGGCCGGGTGTCCATGGACATGATCGGGATCGACGTGAGCGGCATGAAGCGCCCCCCAGGTTTGGGCGATTCCGTCACATTGTGGGGCGAGGGGCTGCCGGTCGAGGAAATTGCCGTGTGGGCCGACACCATCCCGTATGAGTTGCTGTGCGGAATCAGCCAGCGGGTGGCGGTGGACCTGCGATAGTACTCGGCGCTCCTGCGCCTCGCCCTTCGGGCATTGCGCTACGCTCTCCCTGCTGCGCGCAAGCCCTGGGTAGCCATTCCATGGCTACCCGTGCGACGCATGCGTCGCACCCGCGTGCGCGGCGTTCAACTCGGCTTCCTGCCGAGTTAGTCTCCAAACTGAGACATCCCTACACTGTGGCCGGGAAATCGTGTGATCGATGCCTTGGACACCGGCTGCCGCAATGTCGATTATGTCGCTTGTCAGGATTTACCTTAAGCCGAGACGGGCGTTTTACCTTTGGAGCGGGTAATGAAGATCATAATATGTAGCATCCGGTATACCCTGTTGTTCGGGGTTTTCAGTGTGTTGATGCTGGCGAATGGGCCCGCGCAATCCACCTTCGTGATTACCCTGTTCGCCATGGGAGAACTCGGAGCGACGGGTTTTCTGTGCTCCCTCATCGTGCGTCAATATCGGCGAAGATCGATGGCCAACTCGGCCATGGCGGCGGTGGCGGGTTATGCCATCAGCCACCTTGGCATTCTCACGCTCATGTATGTCGGTCTCGTGGGCGGCCCTGCTCCCAACGCTCCCGGTCAGAGCACGCTCTTATGGATGGAACTCACGCTGCGAGTCGGCCTCGTTGTCGTGCTCACCTCGTCCGCATTCGTGCTGTTGAAACCGATCATCCGCAAGTTCACCATGCCGCGGCTGCGAAAGTTCAGATCGACCGCCGGGGACTACGTCATCTAACGAACCGCTGGTTGCGCTCGCCCAACCTTCATCTAAGTTGCACGGGCCCTACCGGATCGCCGATCGGTGTGTGCAGGTGATGGGCGGAACCGGGGTGTCGAAGGACACGGTGGTGGAACAGATATTCCGGGAGATTCGCGCATTTCGGATCTATGACGGGCCCACCGAAGTCCACAAGTGGTCGATAGCCAGGAAGATCAAGCGCGACGCGGCCGAGGCCAGCCGGTCCTGAGCATTGCGCTGGCCTGAAGGTCGGTTCCCGGTATTCGAGGGCAGTTTAGCTTTCGAAGAAACCCATCTTCACGCCGGCCAACTGAACCACGTCGTTGTCGTTCAAGCGCCGCGCCTGCGGACCGATGGGCACGCCATTGACCTGCGGATAGTCGTTTTCCTTGCCGCTGTCCACATGGACGATGAAGTAGCCTTCCGCGCGACGGGTGATCGCGGCCACCTGGACGCCCGGGCGCCCGAGCGTGGTGAGCGCCTTGGTCAATTCGAGCTCACGTCCGGCAAAGGCGCCGCTGAGCACCTGCAGCTTCGCCTTCGGCAATGCGGTGGCGTTCTCCGGTATGCCGCTGGGCGGTCGTTTGGCCGCGACCGCCTTGGCGGCCTGGTCCACCGCCACGCCGACCCGGCGTATGCGTTCCTCACCCTGCGTACTCGGGGTGATGACCATGGTCTTTTCGAACTCGTCCTGTTCCGCCTCGCCATCCTGGCTGTCGACGAAGCGCAATTGATGGTGGCCGACGGTGATGACGTCGCCGTGCTGCATCGCATGTTTCTTGATGAGCTTACCGTTGACGTAGGTGCCATTGGTGCTGTTCAAGTCCTCCAAAAAGGAGTCATTGAGGATGTTGATGATGAGCGAGTGATGGCCACTCACAGCCGGATTGTCGATTCGAATATCGTTGTCCGGAAGGCGCCCTATGGTATAGCGCTCTTTATTCATGTTGTATTCCGCGAGGACCTGTCCGTCCAAGCTGAGCATCAAACGTGCCATGCAGACTCCATTTCCTAGCCGAACCATCCCAATATTTTGTCAAATATACGCCGGTGTGCTGGAAACGGCTCAGCAACGTGCGCCATGATGACCGACACGTTATCCCGCCCACCATTGTCGTTCGACAGCTGAATCAATTGCTTAGCAACTGTATCAAGATTAGCACTAAAGGTGCTGATTGTTAAATGAATATCCTCGTCCTCGATCATGTCGGATAAGCCGTCGGAGCAAAGCACGTAATAGTCGCTCTTCTGCACCGGCTCCTCGTGGATCTCCACCTCGACATTCTGTTCCACACCGAGGGCCCGTGTAACATAATTCTTGTTGGTCGCCCGCTGCGCTTCTTGCTGCGAGTAGAACCCGCGATCGACCAATTCCTGCAGCAGCGAATGATCCGCCGTCATCTGCTCGAAGCGATTGTCCCGCAGCCGGTACAACCGGGAGTCACCCACGTGGGCGATCGACACCTTGTTATCGTGGAACAGACATGCCACCACCGTCGTCCCCATCCCTTCACATTGAGGCTGAGTCTTGGACGTGTGGTAGATGATTTTGTTGGCTCTGTGAATGGCGTCACGCAAGATAATGCTCGGCCGCGTCAAACCGGACTCCGCATCGGGCACGGAGAGGTCTTCGCGCACCACCGCGTCGCGAACCAGGTTGATGATGGTTTTCACGGCGATCCCGCTGGCCACCTCCCCGGCGTTGTAGCCGCCCATCCCGTCGGCGAGCACGAACAGGCCGATGTCGGCTTCTGTGCCGATCATGTCCTCATTGTGCTCGCGCACCTTGCCCGTGTCGGTCATGGCGACGCTGGCGATTTTTCCCCGAAGACTCATGGCGCCATCATCACTTTTGAATAGTTTCCGTTGAAAGCCATCATGGCAACCCGCTCGGTATGCGCCCCCGACAGTCGTTCAGGGCGGCCGCCATTTGGGCTCCCGAGTCGAATCGCGCATCCGGATTCTTGGCCAGCGCCCGGTCGATGATGACCTCGACGCACTCAGGAAGATCCGGCCGGAATGCCCGCAAGGGCGGATGCGGCACTTCCGCGATCTGCTGCATGAGTCCCGTCATCGTATCGGCAGTGAAAGGGAGCTGGCCGGTCAATAGCTGAAACAGGCTAACACCCAGGGAAAACAAGTCCGAGTGTCCGGTCACATTTCGTCCCTCGAGTTGCTCCGGGGACATGAAGGACGGTGTACCGAGAACGATGCCGGTGCGCGTGCTGCCGGCGCCCGTCAAGCGGGCGATTCCAAAGTCGGTTATCTTCAATACATCCGTGCCGGCGTCGTACATCAGATTCGCGGGCTTGATGTCGCGATGCACGACCTGCTGTTTGTGTGCGAAGCCCAAGGCTTCCGCCGTGCGGCCGATCAATTCCAGCACTTTGCGCGGTTCCAGGAGATTGTTGGACGTCGCATAATCGCTCAAATGACGCCCCTTCAGGTATTCCATGGCTATATATGCGAGGCCACGCTCCTCGCCCACATCATATATCGTCACGATGTTCGGATGGTTGAGCCGGCCGGCCGTCTCCGCTTCGCGAAAGAAGCGCGCCCTGGCCTCGACCAGTTCGGCATCGCTGAATTCGCTGGCCAACGGGATCGCCTTGATGGCCACCGAACGGTTGATGGCGGTGTCGCGCCCCAGGTAGACGATGCCCATGGCGCCGCGGCCGATTTCGCGCTCCAATTTGTAACGGCCGAGACTCTGCGGCTCCGGAGCCTCCTGCGCCGCCGCCGAAGCCGGTGACGCGCAGTCCTGCCCTCCGGGGTTCCGCAAGGCCGCGGCCGCGGGGGCAACAGGGGAAGTGACGAGAGCAGGGGGAGGCTCGGCCTTGGGCTTGGCGCGATCGGTATCCATCAGCCGCTTGAGGCGGGTACTGACATCCTTGTAGGTATTGTCGATGCGTACCAAATGCCGAAAGACGGCGGTGGCCTGGACCGCCCGCCCGCGCGATTCCAATTGAGTTCCGAGGGTGTACAAGTCGCCCAAGACCGTGCCGCTCGGTTTACGGCGCTTCAACTCCGCGAACCGCTGCTCGAAGTTATCCAACATCCTCGCGGTGTCGGTGCCGGTCACCTGCGACGCTCTCGGGACCGGGACCGCGGCGGAGGCGGATGACCATCGGGACCATAGGAAGGCTGCGCCGCCCCCTGCAAAGGCGATCGATCCCGGAAGCCACAGCCAGGAGCTGGAATTGGCGAGCAATCTGAGCACAAGGTCTGCTACCAAGATGCCAACGCCCACAATTGCCGCGATCAGCCCGAATTTGCGCATGCAATAGACATAATCCACATAAAGAAGGCCGGCAGTATAGGTGATCGGGCTCCCCTAACAGCAATGCTAAGCTCACAAAATCCCATGTTGAGGACCGGCAACTGAAACGAGCAACATCAATTCCCATGACACCTACGATCAATGCGGCGCGATGGCGAAGCTGAAAGAGCTGTTTGTCTGTCAGAGTTGTGGTGCGGCTTCGCCCAAATGGCAGGGACAGTGTGCGGCCTGCGGTGAATGGAACACCTTGGCGGCCGAGGCGGCGCCGTCGGGGGTGCGCCACGCGAAGCCCGGCGCGCCGCGCGCCGCCCGCGCGGATTCATCGACATCCCTGGCTGCGGAAGCCGTCGCGGAACAGTCTCGGATGGCGACCGGCTCGGCGGAACTTGACCGGGTGTTGGGCGGCGGGCTCGTGGTGGGCTCCGTCACCCTGATCGGCGGCGATCCCGGTATCGGCAAATCGACGCTGATGCTCCAGGCTGCGGCCGCACTCAATACCATCGGGCCGGTTCTCTACGCAACTGGCGAGGAGTCGCTCAAACAGGTGGCCCTGCGCGGGCGCCGTCTCGGACTGCAGGATGCCGCTGCCCGGCTCATCGCCGAGACCGGCGTGGAAGAAATCGTGGGTGTGGCGGCGAGTCTTAAGGCCCGGGTGCTCATCGTCGATTCGATTCAAACCATGCATTCCGACCGAATCGACTCGGCGCCCGGCGCCGTATCGCAGCTGCGCGAATGCACCGCCGAACTGGTGCGCTTCGCCAAGGCCACCGGCACGGCGGTACTGCTGGTCGGCCATGTCACCAAGGAAGGACAAATCGCCGGACCCCGCGTGCTCGAGCACATGGTCGACACAGTGCTGTATTTCGAGAGCGATACCGGGAGCCGGTACCGGGTGCTGCGCTCGGTCAAGAATCGCTTCGGCGCGGCCAACGAAATCGGCGTGTTCGCCATGGTGGAACAAGGATTGCGCGAGGTCACCAACCCGTCGGCGATATTTCTGTCGCGCCACGCCGAGCCGGTGTCCGGCAGCCTCATCACGGTGATGCGCGAGGGAACCCGTTCGTTGCTGATCGAGGTGCAGGTGCTCGCCGATGCCAGTTTCGGCAGCAACCCGCGCCGGGTTGCGGTGGGGATCGACGGCAACCGGCTGACCATGCTGCTGGCGGTGGCGCATCGCCACGCCGGCCTCGATCTCGGGGGACAGGACGTGTTCGCCAATGTGGTGGGGGGAGTGCGCATGGCCGAGACGGCCGGCGATCTTGCGATCGTGCTGGCCGCCCGGTCGAGTTTGCAGGACGTACCGCTTTCCAATTCGCTGATCGCCTTCGGCGAGTTGGGGCTGGCCGGCGAAATCCGGCCTGTGCCGTTCGGCGAGGAGCGCCTGCGCGAGGCCGCAAAGCATGGCTTCAAGCTGGCGCTGGTGCCCGAGGCCAACGTCCCGAAGCGGGCGCCGGAGGGCATGACGGTGCGCGGCGTCACGCGCCTGGCCCACGCCCTCGACGCCTTTTAGACGGGGATCATTGCGGCGCCTGGACCGGCGCGGCAACGCATTGCGCGTGATGCAGCGTCCATTCGCGGCCGGTTTTCGATTGGACGAGCACGCAGTGCGGACCGCGCTTGAACAGCTCGAATGTTTCCGGCCGCGTCAACTCCCGGCCGTTCAGCGGCCTGCCCTCAGGGTCGCGGCGCAGGGCATGCTCGAGACTGAGCAGGCTCGAGCCGGTCAGCGCATCGTCGGCAAGCGTCACCGGCACATCGCCCACGGCCTCGTGAATGACGCCCGCCAATTCCCGACGGCTCCGGTCGGTCGGATCGGCGATCACGGCGGGTGTCCCGGGGGAATCGGGCAGCACTGCGCAGGCAGGCAGCGATTGCAGTCCGAGCGCGGCCAAACTTGAGAGCGCGATCCGGTGCGCCATGGCTGCCGCTCCGGGTTTCATTGCGCGCTTGAATGCCGCTGGATTCGATTCTGCTGCCACAGGGATTTGATCGCCTGCCCATCGGCCATCGGCGGCACGTAGGCGCCCGCCAGGACCGGCGGAGGCGCGGATCCGCTGGGCGGCACGGGGCAAACGGCGTTCTGCTGATAGCTCAATGCCGATGCGAGAAGCCCTTCGGCACTGTCTCCCAGCGCATGCGTGAAGTCGTCCGCCACCGAGCAACCCGGCACCGAGACCCCCTGCGGCGTCACGGTATTCGCGGGGGTAAATCCGTCCGGATAGTTGCCGAAGCCCTTGGCGTTGACCCCTTGGAACTGAATCGAGAAATACGTCGTTCCGCAGTTGTCGGTCGGATAGAAGCCGTACGGTTTGCCGCAGGTGGTCGAGCCGACTTGAATGACCTGAATGTTGACGCCTTGCAGGCTGTTGATGATGGACTCGCTGGCGGAGCAGGTGCTCGCTCCCGTGAGGACGAATACCCGCGAGAAACCGAGCGTCGGCAAAGCCTGACCGGCGCTGACCGAGAACCCCTGCGTCGTCGAGTGAAACCCCAGCGGTGTGATGGTCGTGCCGGTCACGGGGTTGGTGGACGGGTACTTGCTGTTGAACTGGGTCAGCTCGAAGGTCTGGCCCACGGTTTGTTGCCCGGCGATCATGTACGCGACTTCGCTCGCGATATCGAGGAGTCCGCCCCCGTTGTAGCGGATGTCGAGCACAAGATCCGTCACGCCCGCGGTTTGGAGTTGGGCGAAGGCGTTCACCAACTCGCTTTCCGAGGTCGCGAGATGATCGTTGAACAGCATGTAGCCCACGAGACTGCCGCCCGGCGTGGTGATGGTGTGCACGTTCCGCACCGGAGTCACCGTCACATTGGCGGACACCAGCGTAACGCTGCGCGGCGTTACGGCGCCGGCGTCGAGTATCGAGAACGTATGGCTCTCACCGACGGTTTGCGGGCTCAGGCCCGCGTTCAGCGTGTCGACGCTGGCTTGATCGGTGGCGTTCACCAGATCGGCACCGTCGACGGTCAGAATCTGCGCGCCCCGCGCGAGATTTGCCGCCGCATTGTTTGCCGGTATCAAGGGCTCAACATAGCTCACGACGACGTTGCGCGGCGGCGTGGACGACAGCACGACCAGACCCACGCCATAACCCGCCTGGACTCCGGATTGCTCGAGCGCCTCCCATTTGGCCGTGCTGGAGGTGAAGTGAAATCTATCCTTGGGGTTGCCGGAGGCCGTCTTGGCGGTGGTCTTGAGCACGGCGAAATAGTCCGCATCGGTGGTGAAATCCGCCGGGTTCTTGTCCACGACTTCGCTGTACCAAAGGTACAAATCGTTGGTCCACGAGCGCAGCCAGTTGAGTTCATCCAGCAGGCTTCCCTGACGGTCCGGATAGGCCTTCCCGGTCAGCGGATCGTTGCCCGTCCGGGGCGCGACGCACGAAGCCGCGAAGGTCGATTCCTTGACGAATTGCCCCATTACCCACGCGTCCGCCGGCGCAACGCTGCCGCCGCCTCCGCAAGAGTTCATGAGCGCGAGTACGGGAATCGCTGCGAGGCCCAAGCGCATGGGGCGGGACTGAGTCATAGAATCCTCCTTGAGAGACAATGTGCTCTTCCTTGATGGGACGATTGCCAACATATCACGCCTGCCCATGAGAGGCGGCGATCATGCGGCGGGTGGAGGGGGACGAATCCGCACCGTCTTGATGGCATTCTCGCCGGTCTGCACAACTTCGAGCATGTAGTCGGCCAATTTCAACGTCGTTCCCGGTTCCGGTATGGTTTCCAGGAATTCGACGATCAGTCCGTTCAGTGTTTTGGGCCCGTCGGTGGGCAGGTTCCAGCGCATCGAGCGGTTCAACGCACGAATGGTGGTCGAGGCGTTGGCGACGAAGCTGCCGTCGGCTTCGGGATGGACGTCCTTGTGCATCATGGTCGCCGGATCGGTGGTGAATTCACCCACGATTTCTTCGAGGATGTCCTCCAGCGTGACGAGACCCTGAATGTCGCCGTATTCATCGACGACGAAGGCGATGCGGCGTTTGTCGCGTTGAAAATTGAGGAGCTGGGTGTTCAAGGTCGTGCCGGAAGGAACGAAATACGCATCGCGCGTACTGGCCGCTTCGATCAGCCCGGCGCGGTCCAACTTGCCCCGCGCGAGCTCATGCACGACCCGCTTCATGTGCAGTACGCCGATGATGCGGTCGATCTCTCCTTCGTACACCGGGAGACGGGTGTGCTGGCTCTGGCGCAGCTGTTCCACCACCCGATCCCAATCGTCGTCCACGTCGATGCCGACGATTTCGGTGCGTGGGACCATGATGTCCTCCACGGTGGCATTTTCGAGATCCAATATGCTCACCAACATCTGTTGATGCCGATGTGGGATCAGCGCGCCGGCTTCGGCAACCACCGTGCGCAACTCCTCGCTGCTCAGGGAATTGGAAGCCTGCAACGGCGAGGCGCCGAGCACGTGCAGCACGCCGTTGGCCAGCAGATTGGTCGCCCAGACGAACGGATAGAGCAGCAGCAGGAGAGGCGTGTAGACATACGCCGCCGGAATCGCGAGCCGCTCCGGATGCAAGGCGCCGTAGGTCTTGGGCGCCACTTCGCAGAAGATGAGCAGCACCAATGTGAGCGCGACTGCGCCGAATGCCACGAGCACTTCGCCGCCCCAACGCAGTGCGATGAATCCGACCAGCATGGGAGCCGTGACGTTGACGATGGTACTCAGCAATAGGATGAGCCCGATCAACCGGTCGGGATGAGCGAGCAGTGCCTCCGCCAATCGCGCGCCGCGGTGTCCCGCCTTGGCGCGGTGTCGCAAGCGATAGCGGTTCAGGCTCATGAGCGCCGTTTCGCTGCCGGCGAAAAATGCTGCGAGCAGCAGCAGCGCCCCTAAGCCTGCGAACAAAACACCTATTGATGGATGCGGCATTTAATCCAAAAGCGTCGGCCCCAAAGTGTCGGACTCAAAGTGTCAGCCCCAGTGCCGGCCAAGCACGGTTTCAAGGACGAATTTCGATCCGAAATACGCCAGGGTCAGCACGCCGAAACCGCTCAAGGTCCAGCGCACCGCGCCCCGGCCGCGCCATCCGTAGCGGGTGCGGCCGATCAGCAATATCCCGAAGAGCACCCAAGCGATCAGCGATAGGACCGTTTTGTGAATGAGATGCTGCTCGAATAAATTGGTGACGAAGACGAATCCGGTCAACAGAGCGAGAGTGAGGAGCACGAAGCCCGCTCCGATCAGCCGGAACATCACCCGCTCCAGCGCGTCGAGCGGCGGCAATACGCTCGGGAGGTCGGCCAGCCGCCGCGTACGCAGCCGCCGGTCGAGGAATACCAGGAGCAAGGCGGTGACGGCCGCAGCGAACAGCAGGGCCGCCGCTCCCATGGAGAGCAGGATGTGCGCGGTCAATTCCCATCCCGGGACGTTTTCTTCCGCGTAAGTTCGACCCGACCCGGTGGCTGCCGCGCCGACAGCGGCGCTCGCGAGCAGAATGGCGCCCAAGACCCGGTTCTGCCGTTCGATGCAAATGAAGCAGGCAAGCACGGCCAAGGTCCAGGCCAGCAGCGATAGCGCCTCGAGCAACCCGATCGACACCGGCCCGTCGATACGCATCATCCGCACGATGGCGTCGGTGTGGGCGAAGATCGCGGCCAGCACGAGAGCCCAGGCGATGGGACTCAAGCGCGCATTGCTTGCGCTTCTGAGCATCACCCACGCACTGGCGCTATAGAGAAGAAGGAGGGTAATGGCAAGGATCACGGCGCGGAAATAATGACACAAAGCGGCCAAGTGCGCCTAGCGGGGCTGCGATTCGAACGATAGAATTCGCACCATGTTCGACCGATTGACATCCAGTTTTTCCACGGCCTTGAACGCCCTCACCGGGCGCGGCCACTTGACCGACGAGAACATCGCCGACACGGTGCGGCAGGTTCGGCTCGCACTCCTTGACGCGGACGTCGCGCTGCCGGTGGTGAAGAATTTCACCGATGCCATCAAGGCCCGGGCGGTTGGCGTCGAGATCGCGAAGAGCCTGACGCCCGGCCAGGCATTCATCAAGGTGGTGCACGAGGAACTCGTCCGTCTCATGGGCGAGGCCAGCAGCGGGCTCAATCTGCGCGCCCAGCGCCCGGTGGTCGTCATGCTGGCCGGACTGCAGGGCGCCGGCAAAACCACCACCGCCGGCAAGCTGGCGCGCTGGCTGATCGAAAAGCAGAGGAAAAAGGTGCTGATGGTCAGCACCGACGTATATCGTCCGGCGGCCATTTTGCAGCTGCAGACCCTGGCGGCTCAGGTTGGTGCGGGGTTCGCCGCGGGCGATGCCAGCGAAGCTCCGGTGGCGATTGCACGGCGGGCACTGACCGAAGCGACCTTGCAGGCGTACGACGTGCTGTTGCTCGATACGGCGGGCCGCTTGCATGTCGACGCCGAAATGATGGCCGAAGTCAAAGAATTGGAAACCGCCGTCAGTCCCCACGAGCGGCTGTTCGTCGTCGACAGCATGGCCGGTCAGGACGCCGTGAATGCCGCGAAGGCGTTCAACGACGTGCTGAGCTTGACCGGGGTGATTCTCACCAAGGCCGACGGCGATGCCCGCGGCGGCGCCGCCTTGTCGGTACGGCAGGTGACGGGCAAGCCCATTCTGTTCGTCGGTACGGGCGAGAAGTCGGAGGCGCTCGAACTGTTCCATCCTGAGCGCATCGCCTCGCGCATTTTGGGCATGGGCGACGTATTGTCGCTGGTCGAGCAAGTCCAGGGCCAGGTGGACCAGGAAAAGGCGGAAAAGCTCGCCAAGAAGATCAGTAAGGGCAAAACCTTCGATCTGTCGGATCTTCGCGACCAGTTGAGCCAATTGCAGAAAATGGGCGGCATGTCGGCATTATTGGACAAGCTTCCGGCGCAGATGCAGGCGAATGCCGCCGCCGCGGCCGGTGCTGTCGACGCAAAGACGCTGAAGCGGCAAATGGGGATCATCGACTCGATGACACCGCGCGAGCGCCGGCGCCCGGAGATGATCGATGGTTCCCGCAAACGCCGCATTGCAGCAGGTTCCGGCGTGCAATTACCGGAGGTCAACCGCCTGCTCAAGCAGTTCGATCACATGCAGAAGACCATGAAGAAAATGATGAAAGGCGGCATGTTGAAGAACATGATGCGGGGCATGGGCGGGCGCCTGCCGCCGGGATTTGGGGGCCCCCAAGGGCGCCATTAGTTCATTGGAAAAAGTCGCCTGCGGCGCTTTTTGTGCCATTCCCTCCCTGGATGGCACCCTGCGGGTCGACCTCCGGTCGACCAAACGCGCTCCTGCGCGTTTGTCGGACATCAGCTTCCTTTCCGCTGGCTGCGCGCCCCGGGCAAAAAGCGTGGTTTTTGCCAGCTGCATTGCAGTGGGAAATGCAAGTCCGCTGCTAAGAGCGGGCAAAACTGCACGTTCCCGCCGGGTCGGCGCCCGGCCCCATGGCGGCCGTTGTGCATAATCCGCTGAATGACGG
>WNFR01003295.1_pt1 | contig 35813 bp, 27 predicted proteins | sample 5400221 | NCBI WGS metagenome assembly WNFR01 (sample SAMN13153357, study PRJNA577476) | soil metagenome | isolation source: 40 cm soil under Madrone tree | place: USA:California | collected 2016-06-14 | reverse complement strand
TGCTTTGGATCGTTCGAGGAGCTTCTCGTCTTGTGTTCTCAACTTCACTCGCCTCCAATTGTTCGTAACGTTTACGGCAGGCGCGAGACTTAGTTCGCCGGCAATCGTCTACTGCTTTCGATGGTTGATCGCTTGCGAGTATTTACCGAGTCCGCAAAAGGTGCAAGGCACTACTAACCAAGAAACGTATTCGCCTTGTCAAACAGTCAGTACCGGGAGCGGTAAGCGACCGGGTCTCAATCCACGCCACGGCCGAGGTTGCCAGGACAATAAACCCGGTCGCTACCGCTCTGGTACTGACCTCATCACACAAGATCCGCAACGACGCCGAGAGATTTTGTGCACCCAAGACAAATTTAAGACACTGCTCGCTAAACCTGTCGGGAAAGTAAAAAAACATTCAAGGTTGGTGAGAATCGGGACGCCGTCCGCGCAGAAGGCGCCCCGAAAATTAGTGTGTTGTTGGCAAAGAATCTAGAAGATTAGCTGCATGCCAGTCTGTCCAATCCGCGGGTCGAGAGCCGTGGTAAGAGCGCCAAAGTTTCCCTTGCCGGTGCTGAGCTTCGCAAAGTTACCGGCGGCTGTGCTCTCGTCGAAGTTCACGTGGTTGAAGACATTGAAAAACTCACCACGCAACTGGAACTTAACTTTCTCAGTGATTGAAAAAGTTCTTCCAGTCCCATATCCCAAAGATAGAGACCCGGAAAACGGAAGGCCCCTTTGCCGGCGTCACCGAACGTTCCGAGATCGTTGGTAGCAAAACCAGACAGGCTTAGCCAATCCTTGCAGACCTTTGTCAGGCCGGCGCAGGTGCCGGAGCTATAGGCGGCGCCCACAACTCTTGCTCTGTCCAGCCCGATTGCTGTGCCGGATCTGTCGACGCCTGACAGGATCATTGTTCAACGCGACCTTTGAGTTCACGCCAGGGCTTCGCCGGTTCCCAGCGCAGACCAAGATTCAGCGTCAGCTTGCGATTGACGCGATAGTTGTCCTGGATGTATATACCAAAGAAAGTATTGCGATTGTCCTTGAACTCTCCCGCTCCCTGACGGAACGCGAGGTTGTGGCAGAGCGTGCGTTGGCGGAGGAGGAAGGTTCAGCACCACCACTTGATGAGCCGGAAGCGGAGCGAGCTAAATCACTGAATCAGGAACCCAGGGCCGCCAGCCGGAAGCGATGAGTAGCCCAGACTCTGGTCTGTGAGCGCCACACACCGAATCACAGACTGAAGTCTTTGCCCCAAAAGTTCTAGTGTTTGCCAGGCGATTTTGTTTTGCCAACTCAACACCTCGAGTGGAGATAATGATGAAAACAAACAGGGCGCTTTCGACCATCCTTGTCTTTCTTATTTTGCTTGTCTCTTTGTGCGGATCGACGCTCACCCACAGCCAGACAAAGAGCCGGAAGGCCACCGCCGCATCCGCTCCAACTGCCAGAAACAACGCGGGGTTCTTCGATGTGAAACGGTTCGGCGCCAGGGGGGATGGCAAGTCGCTCGACTCGCCGGCGATCAACCGGGCGATTGACGCGGCGGTCGCGACGGGCGGCGGTACGGTGTTCTTTTCGGCCGGCACGTATCGCTGTTTCTCGATTCATCTCAAGAGCAACATCGCACTATACCTCGATCATGGCGCGACTATTCTGGCGGCCGATCCGAAAGATGGCGATGGGAAATATGATCCTCCGGAGCCAAATCAATGGGACCAGTTTCAGGACTTTGGTCACAGCCATTGGCACAACAGTCTGATCTGGGGAGAGAATCTGGAGAACATTTCCATCCTGGGTCAGGGGATGATTTGGGGAAAGGGACTGGTTCGCAGCGGAAGCCAGTCACGCACAAAAGCCCAGAGCGATGCTTTGGGTAGCGCGCCCTCCGATCCGAGAGCTGGGCCATTCGGTTATCCAAACCCACGTGACGCCGTCGAGTCCGGCTGGGCTAACAAATCTATCAGCCTGAAACTGTGCCGCAACGTGATCATTCGAGACATTTCAATTTTGCATGGAGGGCACTTTGCAATTCTTGCTACCGGCGTCGATAACCTAACCATCGACAACCTTAAGATAGACACGAACCGCGACGGCATCGATGTTGATACGTGCAAGAACGTGCGCATCTCGAATTGCACGGTCAACTCGCCCTTCGACGATGGCATTTGTCCAAAGAGTTCGTTTGCGCTGGGCTATGCGCGCGTCACTGAGAATGTGACGATCACGAATTGTCAGGTCAGTGGCTACGACGAAGGAACGCTGCTCGACGGCACTTACAAGCGCGCGTTTCGGAACCAGAATGGTGCGTTCAGCCCCACCGGCAGAATTAAGTTTGGCACGGAATCCAACGGTGGTTTCAAGAACATTACCGTTTCGAACTGTGTCTTTGATTACTGTCGCGGTCTGGCGCTTGAAGCAGTTGACGGCGCTCTATTGGAAGACGTGACGATTTCGAACATTACTATGCGCGACATCAGCAATGCTCCGTTCTTTTTGCGTCTGGGTTTCCGCGGGCGCGGACCGAAAGAGACGACCACGGTGGGCGCCATTCGTCGAGTAATCATTAGTAACGTTGTCGTCTATAACGCGGACCCAAAATACGCGTCCATCATCTCAGGCATTCCCGGTCATCCGATCGAGGATGTGCTGCTAAGCAATATTCGCGTTTACAGTCAGGGTGGTGGAACCAAAGAACAGGCCGCACTCGACGGCGTTCTGGATGAACCAGGTGAAAGGCGCAGAGTTCAATCACCTGCGGGCCCAGCGAGGCGCGAACGTGCCCACGTTTGTGCTGAGAAACGTGGAAGATTTTCTGCTCCAGCAAAGCTGGCCCCTGTCGGATACTCGAATCGACCGCGCAGAATCCAGAAAGCTGTAACCTGTGGTCTTTGAGATGGAGCCGTCCCTTACGGTCGGGCTAGGACACCGATACTCATGAAACAGGATCGCCGGGACCAGCCGCCTGGGCTGCGTTAACATGGATGCTGCTGTCAGTCGAATCAATATAAAAGTGGTTGGTACCCGAACTGTCGGTTTGCGGATCGGCGTTCAGTGTATAAGACGTGGGCGCACCTGCCGTTTTTGGGGTCACTTTCAAGGTGAAAACATAGCCATCCGGAGAAGGTGGATTCCCGGAAAACTTCGAAGTCAGCATTTGGTCTTTCACTAGCTGCTCGAAGGTTCCAAAGGTCCGGCCATGCGTGTTGTAGTATTGGATTTGCACTGCGGCAATGGTCTTTAGATTCTGCATTGTGGCCGCCTCATTTCCCGCCTTCTGTGCGGACTTCCAACCATACACAGCAGCGCCGATCAGGATGCCGATAATTGCGATTACGATCATCAGCTCGATGAGCGTGAATCCGCGCTGGTTCCGGGGGTTACGGTGAGTTCGTTTCATAAATATTTCCTCAAATTGCTAAACGCCGCACTCCGGTTGCAGTTCCCAAAAGGAGTGCCGGTGCTTTTGATGACTGGAGAATTTTACTACACGGCCGCCACTCGCGCTATCCGGCAAAAGAATATTTGGAGTACCGCCTTCAGGCGGGCTTGTTTCCCCATGATCGGACCGCCTGAAGGCGGGACTCCAAACGCTTCACAATCTTTTCACGTAGCGACCTTGCCCCGGTACATGTAGAATGAGGCCCAGAATCAGCACGAACCCATGAGAAACTTGCGTCCAGCCGGTACCCGTTCAGACTCGCTCGCGGCGACCTCAGCCGAAAGAGTCGAACTCCTGCAAAACACTATCGAACGCGTGATCCGAGGCAAGCCCGAGGTCGTGCGACTGGCGTTGGTGACCCTACTGGCTGGTGGCCATCTTTTGATCGAGGATGTGCCGGGTGTCGGCAAGACTACCCTGGCGCAGGCTCTCGCGCGAGCGCTGGATTGCACGTTTCAGCGAATCCAGTTCACCTCAGATCTGCTGCCGTCTGATGTGATCGGTTTGTCGATTTACAATCAGCATGATTCGCTTTTCGAGTGGAAGCCGGGCCCCATTTTTGCGAATATCGTGCTGGCCGACGAGATCAATCGCACCACGCCCAAAACTCAATCAGCCCTGCTTGAGGCCATGGCGGAACGGCACGTAACCGTCGAAGGTGTCACACACGCGTTGCCACAACCGTTCATGGTGCTCGCGACGCAGAACCCAATCGAACATCACGGCACCTATCCCTTGCCAGAGTCTCAACTGGATCGCTTTATGCTGCGTTTACGCATCGGCTATCCAGGTGTCGCTGACGAGAAACTGATTCTGCGTGATCGGGAGCACGCAGAACCCCTCGATGAAATCGAGCCGGTGTTGAGCGCCGGGGAAATCCTCGAATTGCAGGATGCGGTCAGCGAAGTCACCGTTGACGATGCAATTGTCGATTATTTGATGCGTATCGTGGCGGCGACGCGCTCTTCCGAGATGTTGGATCTGGGGGCCAGTCCGCGTGCCTCGCTCTCGCTCTTTCGCGCGGCCCAGGCGCTCGCCCTGACCGAAGAAAGAAGCTACTGTCTTCCTGACGATATCAAACGACTCGTGGTTCCTGTCTTTGCGCACAGGCTTACGGTCAGCTCGCGTTACTCGTCGGCGATGAAACGCAGCGAAGAAGCCGAAGTGGTGCTCCTCGAAATAATGAAAACAATCAGCGTCCCGCTTTAAAGAATTTCGAATTTCGAATTGCGAAATGAGGGAAGCCCGTGGATAACGCCCACAAATCACAAATTCGAAATCCGAAATCCGAAATCCGAAATTCTCTCTCTCCCTGGTGGCGGCCGATCCTGGGCACACTGCTCGTGCTGTTCGGACTGGCTACCGCGATCTTGACCCTTATGGCCAGACGTATCGGCGCGCCAGAGCTGGCCAGCGCCGGAGCAATTGCTTCGCTGCTTTTCGTCCTGCTGATAATGGTCCTGGTGGTTCCGCCCCTCGCGCGCTCGGCGTTCGCAGAGGTTGCCGGACGCGGTTTGCCCATCGAAGTAACCACTGGCGGCGTGATCTTTGTCGTCATTCTGGTCATCGTAGCGTTCGCGGCGTGGAACACCGGAAACAATCTCCTCTTCATGGTGTTCTCGATCATGCTCTCGACGATCTTTGTTTCCTGGGCGGCAGCGCGGGCGGCTCTGCGAGACCTGACAGTCTCAGCGCGATTTCCCGACCACATTTTTGCGGGTGATCCGGCGGAAGTCATTGTCACGGTGCGTAATGCGAAGCTCCTGTTGCCATCGTTTTCAATCCTGGTGGAGATGAGAGGCACGTTTGACCGTCCAGTCGCGTTGAAGAAGCACAGGCGCGCGCGTTCCCGGAAGATCACTCTGGGTTACTTCATCTATGTCCCGCATCGCGCGGCCGGTGAACAAAGCATCGAGCAGGTATTTCCCCGGCGCGGCCACGTGGTGGTGAACGGTTTCGAGATTTCGACGCGGTTTCCGTTTGGCTTCTTTCGTCATCGCCGCCGTCTGGGCGCCCGTGACGTAGACATCGTGGTTTATCCAAAGCCCGAGGCGGTCGCCGACGAGCTGAACCTGCTGCCGTTGAATACGGGGCAAACGCCTTCGTTGCGTCGCGGCGCCGGCCACGATTTGCTCCTGCTGCGCGACTATCAACCGCGCGATGATCTGCGGCATATCGATTGGAAGGCAACGGCGCGCTCGCGCCAATTGACCGTGCGCGAATTCGCCGCAGAAGACGAGCGCCGGATCTCGATCGTGCTCGACACGCGACTGACCGATGATATCGACGAGGAAAACTTTCGTATTCGCTTTGAAAGCGGCGTTACCCAGACGGCTTCACTGGTACAGCACTTCATCGATGAGCGGGCCGAAGTGTCTTTGGTCCTGGGCATGGAGCGAGAGAGCTTTGGGATCGGGCAGGAGCACCTGTATGCTTGCTTCCGTCGTTTGGCGCTGGTTCAACCAACGCTCGCTCTGGGGCCTGTCTCACATTTGCAGGAGATGCTCGACAACGCCACGCGTTCAGAGCATCGCGTTGAAGCAAACTACCTGGTAGTGCTGACCACCGCGGCGCGCGGATCCATTCCACCTAACATTTGGCGGCGCGCCTTTGTGATATTCTTGTAGGCATTTCACAAGAGCTGAACGAGAAGCATAAAACGGGCTTCGTGATTTTTGTGTGATTTTGCGGATCGTCCTCGGTAGGCAAAGACCCGATCCACGAAATCACACGAAAGAAGTCTCTAGAAAGTATTTTGGGAAATACGACATCAGAGACACCAGGCTCGAAAATTCACACGCGAACTCTCGTTTTGACTCAGACCTATTCACCCCGAACGCTCAAATTAATCGCGATCTGCTTTGTACTTTCCGGCGCCACTGGTCTGATATATGAGGTGCTGTGGGCGCGCATGCTGGGCCTTGTGTTTGGCGCGACCACCGTCGCGATTAGTGCAGTCCTGGCGGCGTTCATGGGCGGATTGGCTTTGGGGAGCGCGCTGGCCGCGAGGTTTGCCGCGCGAATCAAAAGGCCGGTGCGGGCCTATGCCTTCATTGAGATCGCGGTGGGACTGTACGCGCTGGGCGTGCCGTTACTGTTTCGCGGAATTGATCGAGTCTACGCACAAGTTTGGCAGTACTTTCATCCAGGATTTTATGGTTTCGCGTTTTCACGATTTCTGCTGGCAACCACAGTCTTTCTGATTCCCACAGCTTTAATGGGCGCTACGCTTCCCGTTCTGGTGTCAGCTTTGCAGCGGTCCTCCGGAAATATCGCGGGTGCGATCGCCAGGCTTTACACGTGGAACCTGGCAGGGGCGATCGCCGGAGTGATTGCGGCGGGCTTTTTTCTGCTGCCGCACTTTGGAGTTCGCGCCACTATCTGGATCGCCGCGGTGACAAATCTGGGGATTGGTCTGGCTGCTTTTCTGATCGATTCAAAGTCTGCCGGAAATCAAGACTCGGAGCATGCCACGCCTGACCAACAGTTAGATGGAAAGATGAATCTTCCGCTGCCGCAGGCGGTTCTGACAGCTAAGTTCTGGCTGTTTTGCGCGTTCACCTCAGGGTTTGTGACCATCACCATGCAAGTCGTATGGTCGCGAGTGCTGTCGATGATCATTGGGTCGAGCACTTATGCATTTAGCATCGTGCTCGCGCTATTTTTGCTTGGCCTGGCTCTCGGCGCTTACCTGGTAAGCGTTAATAAGAATGCGAACGCCCGCTGGCTGCGCCGCGCGGTCGTGATGATCGAAATTCTGACGGCGTTCACTTTGTTTCTAAGCCTTAAGATAACCAGTGCTACTCCTGACTTTCTGATCTCAACCGGATTTAGGCTGGGCATTAATTCGTGGACGGGATTGTTGGCCTTACAAATAGCCGCCGCCGCGCTGCTGATTCTGCTGCCGGCTACGCTGATGGGTATGGTAATGCCTCTGGTGTTGATGTGGGTTGGCAGGAGGCCGCAAGGTGAATCTGTCGCCGCCTTTTCACAGTCGAGGGTGAAACTGGTCGGGCACAGTTATGCGCTAAACACGATCGGCGCCATCGCCGGCTCGCTCTTCGCCTCATTCCTGCTTATTCCCGGAACCAGCACGCGGTTCACAATTTTCTGCGCCGCCGCTCTTTGTTTGGTTGTGGGTGGGATTGCCTACGAGCCAGGACGCGTGACGTCCGACCGCGCAGTGGCGCGAAGTCTGGTAATAGGCGGGACGGTGATGCTGGTTCTGGCGATGTTTGCTGCCTGGCCGCGTCTGAATCTGAACGCGCTTTCGACTGGGGCATACGATAGTTATGTGCGCGTGTTGGCGCGCTCACGCGGCGCGATTCCGGAAAAAGATCAGAATGACGGGGCAGGGAATCACCAGCTCCTGATGTATGAAGAGGGACGGACCGCGACGGTTTCCGTGCGGCGGGACTGGGGCATCACCTCGGTCGCGATCAACGGCCGCACCAACGCTTCTGATGCCGACGACATGCCGACGCAAGTGATGTTGGCCCAGTTGGGCGTGCTCACCGCTCCTCGATCTGGCCATGCATTGATCGTCGGCTTCGCGACCGGCATCACCGCCGGTTCAATTTTACAATCGCCGATCGAATCAATCGATTGCGTCGAGATCGAACCGGCGGCGGTGGCTTCATCCCGTTACTTCGAGCACGTTAACAGCAGGCCGCTGAGCGATCCGCGTCTGCATATGATCATAGACGACGCGCGAACTTATTTGCGGGTCAATCCCGCGACTTATGACATGATCGTCAGTGAGCCCAGCCATCCCTGGGTGCCCGGCGTGGCTAATCTTTTCACGCGCGAATTCTTTACGCTCAGCCGCCAACGTTTGAAAGACGATGGAGTGTTGGTGCAATGGCTACAGATTTATCAGCTTTCGACAGAGAGTTTGCGATCGGTGCTGGCCACTTTTCATGAAACATTTCCCTATGTTGCGGTGTTCCGCGTGCAAGGTGCGGCGAAGGGAAAAGATCTCATTCTGATTGGGAGTCGCGCTCCGATTCGTCTGGATCGAATGGTTGAGCGAATGAAAGATTTGCGGACTAAATCAGATCTTGAACGGGTCGGAATCAAGAGCGCCGGTGATGTGCGGGCATGGTTTGTATGCGATGAAACTCAGCTTGGCCCGGCGGTCGCAGGCTCGATCATCAACACCGACGACAATATGCATGTCGAGACAGTGGCGCCCCGGGAAGCGTTTCGACCGACGATGGAAGAGAATGGCGCGTGGATTGAGAACCTGAGGAACCGATAGCTTTTCAACGGTTACCTGCCGCCCAGAGTCAGAGGGGACTCTCGTCGGCTAGCCGCTGAGTTGACACTGAACGCGGTTGTTGCGTTTGCCTTCAGATTCGCCAGCGACTAATCATCAGGGAGCAGACGCGCCACAAACTGTACTAGGAGGATTGCAGAAAAGACCCGGGCAGCAATTACCCACGCCCGAGCCCACGCAGGGTTGGCCCGCAGGTACGCAACTGGCGACCGCGGCCGCGGTTGGGTTTGTGATCGTGGTTATCAGCGGCAGGGCTACTGCGGCAATTCCTATTGTTCGCATGACCGCCCGTCGCGAAGTCTTTGGGATCCAGGCTCGCTGTGTAACGGGCACTTCAAGCAGGCGCGAGCTCTCGAGTTGTTTTATCGCCAGCCACACCGTTTGTTCGGGCACGGCAGCGCTCATTTCCTTCGCCAACAATCGCGTCATCTTCGGAATGCTGGTATGTCCGTCACAAAACTTCCAAACCATCGCAGCCGTCTCATTGAGACAGTGGGCCTTGTGATTGTTCTCGTCATAGACCAGGACTTCACCCGGAAGTTCTTTGACGATGAGTTTATTTTTCCTGGCCTTCGGGGCAAGCTGATCCTTCCTGGTCATTTAGGCAGCACTCCCTCGTAAGATTTGACGAACTCGATCTTGTTTAGTCGGGAAGGATAAGTCACCAAAGGTCAGCCGTCAATAAGTATCTGAGCGAAGCTAACGGGAGTTCTTCCCCAGATGCCGGAAAAATTCAACCGTGCGCACGGCACAGTTGCCTAGTTGAAATGGCAACCTCGGCATTTCGTTAAAGGGACCGCTCACGCCAATGGTCGCTTCGATGGGGTTCGGCCAATGGGAACTGAGATTCTTAAGTTTCAGAGCCTGAGCGGGCGCGCGCCATGCGGCCCCCATCGGCGTCGTATGACGATGTGCCATCGAGCGCACTTCCCACTCTTTCAAGACTGACGGAAGAAACCAGCTCGGCAGTCGTTTAGCGCGGAGCGTTTCCGGGACGCCGTCCATGCTTGCGCCAAGGAGCAGATCCACGAGAGCTATGGCGCAGGCAAACCATTTTCGCCGGCGGTTCTCATGGTCGCTAAAGAGATCCCAATCAAAGTCCGGCGGCCGCGTCTCAAGCGTGACGGCGATATCACACAGCCACAGCGGACGCCAGGCTCCTTCCCGCAGAAAATGAAAGCAAAGAACGCGCAGATGATCTTCCGGACAGAGAACTCTCACCGCAACCTCGCCGAGTTTTACGAGCCGCGAACGCGAGTACAATTCGTCCCACGATTTATGATCGAGCGTCTTGAAGCTTCGGTGTAAATCGACCTGATAGGATTTGTTCAACTCCTTTTCCAGCGCGCTTCTGGCTGCGTGATATTGCTTTTCCGCTACGCATAAATCCAGATCGCCATATGGGCGCAAACCAGGGTCAGGATAAAGTCTGGCGACAGCCCAGCCCTTTACCAGGATTGGTTCCACACTGGCGGAACGAAGCAGGTTCAGAGCATTTTGAATGTTGCGTTCGTGAACGGCGGATTGAAGAGCATGCAGGCGATAGGCTTGTTCCAATTCCAAAGCCGCCGGTGCAACCCGAAGATTTGATTTGCTCACTCTGATCCAGCCCAGAGCGCCCGCGCCCGACTCGAGCAGCAGCGGCGTAACGATATCGAGTTCTGCCGGAGAGATTGTGAGCAGCGCAGGAGACTGACGCCATGAGCCGTTGAGGACTTTGGCGATTAGACCAGCTTTATTAAGCGTCGGGCTCATCCGCCTAAGGAATCGCCTATCTTGATGTGCGTGCCGTTAAGAAAATCGCGAGCACTCATGCGGCGCGAGTCCTCAGGCTGAAGCTCTAGTATCCGCAACGCCGTTTCATTGCCGCAGGTGATCAGGAGTCTATCACCGTGAGCTTCGATAATCCGGCCCGGTTGGACTGGAGGCTGCGAAAGACTTTCGGCGCTGGCTTGCCGGATAATCAGCCGACGTGAATGCAGGGTCGTATGGGCATTCGGCCACGGTTGAAAGCCGCGCACGCGCCGTTCGATGGCAGCAGCGTCCACTGTCCAATCGATCCGGCCACTTTCGCGTTTCAATATCGGCGCGAATGTGGCGCCTTTGCTGGCCTGTGGTCTCAGCTCGATGTGCTCAATGCTCTTGAGAGTTTCACTGAGGAGTTCAGCCCCAGTTTCCGCGAGCCGTTGCATTAGCTCAGGCGCTGTCTCGCCGGGGCCGATCTGAGTCGCGCTCTGCAGGAAGATGGGGCCGGCGTCGAGTTCTGACACGAGCCGCAAAGTAGTAACTCCGGTTTCCTTTTCACCGTTAACGATGGCCCAGTTGACCGGCGCGGCTCCACGATATTTTGGCAGCAGAGAGAAATGAACATTGATACAACCGTGACGCCGAGCATCAAGAAACTCTGGCGGCAGAATTCGTCCATAAGCGACCACAACAGCGGCGTCGGCCCGATGGGAGGCGAACAACTCTTTCGCCTCCTGAGTTTTTATTTTGGTTGGTTGATGGATAATGAGTCCCTGCGCAAGCGCGAACTTTTTCACCGGAGACTGGTGCAGTTTATTTCCCCGTCCCGCAGGTCTGTCCGGTTGCGTCCACACCGCGACGACCTCGTGTCCGTCGGTGAGCAGGCGGCGCAGAGATGGCACCGCGGACTCAGGTGTGCCCATGAAGACGAGTCGCATACTGATGGCTAACTTTACTGTGAGAGGGGCGGAACGAAAAGCGGGGCGAGCCCCTTTCCCGACCAGAGAGGTTATAAACTCTGTCGCTGAACAGAAGCCTTGAAGGTCTTTCAAGCTGGAAAGATCGTTCAAGCCAAAAGCAGCTCGGGGTCAGGAAGGCGGGCTTGCCCCCGCTCATTCTCTCTTATCAAGTCCTCTAAATCCCGGCCCCCGCTTCAGCATTCTTAGTCTTCGTAGCGCCAATCTTCGCGGACGAAAGCTTGGCCTGCATGAACAGGAGCAGGTAATCGCGGCCACCGGCTTTGGAATCCGTGCCCGACATGTTGAAGCCACCGAAGGGATGGACACCCACGAAGGCGCCGGTGCATTTGCGATTCAAATAGAGATTACCGACGTGAAATTCGTGGCGCGCGCGTTCCAGCTTGGCTTCGTCAGTCGAGTACACCGCGCCCGTCAATCCGAACTGCGTATCGTTGGCTATCCGGAGCGCGTCATCATAGTCGTCTGCCTTGATCACTGCCAGCACCGGCCCAAAGATTTCTTCCTGCTCGATCGTCGCTCCGGCTTTAACGTCCGCAATCACAGTGGGCTCGATAAAGAATCCCTTTTCGCCATCCGCACCGCCGCCGGCCACGACCCGTCCGCCCTCGGCCTTTCCTTTCTCTACATAGCCATTGATCGATGTGAACGCCTTGTCATTGATAACGGCGCTCATCGTCGTTCCCTTGTCGGTAGGATCTCCGACTTTGATCTTCGCAGTTAGTGCCGCGATCTTTTCGATCATTGGATCATAGACCCGCGCATCGATGATCGCGCGTGAACAGGCAGAGCACTTCTGGCCCTGGAAGCCAAACGCCGATTGCACCACTCCGGCCGCGGCTTCATCGAGGTTCGCGTCGTCCGCAACGATGATCGCGTCTTTGCCGCCCATTTCAGCTACCACTCGTTTGATCCACAGTTGATCCGGTGGAGTTTTGGCCGCGCGTTCGTTGATACGCAAGCCGACTTCTTTCGAGCCGGTGAAAGCGATAAAGCGCGTCTTCGGATGATCGACGACCACGTCGCCGACCTCTGCGCCGGAACCCGTCATAAAGTTGACCACCCCTGGTGGAAGGCCAGCCTCTTCGAGCAACTCGAAAAACTTGTACGCGATCGTCGGCGCATCAGACGATGGCTTGAGCACGACCGTGTTGCCGGTGACGATTGCCGCCGCCGTCATGCCCGCCATAATCGCCAGAGGAAAATTCCAGGGTGGAATCACCGCGCCGACGCCGAGCGGGATGTACTCGAGGTGATTATCTTCGCCCGGCATTTTGGTTAGCGGGTGTGGCGCCGCATATCGAAGCATCTCGCGGCCATAGAACTCGAGAAAGTCGATCGCCTCGGCCGTATCACCATCGGCTTCGGGCCATGACTTCATCCAGGCGGACATTTCGTGCTTGCGCTCGCGGATTAACTCCGCGACGCGAAACAGCAACTGGGCGCGCTCCTCCGCCGGAGTATTCCGCCAGGTGTGAAAAGTTTCGTACGCAGTCTCCACCGCGCGACTGGCGAGTTCTTTCGTTGCCTTCTGAAACTTTCCGATCACCTGGGTGCGATTCGCCGGATTGTTAGTTTCGATTTTACCTTCAGTGTTGATGCGCTCGCCGTCGATGATCAACGGGTATTCCTGACCGAGTTGGCTTCTTACCCTTTCGAGGGCAGCGCGCATTGCGGTAGCGTTGTCTTCCTTACGGAAATCGGTTAATGGTTCGTTACTGAATTCTGTTGGCACGGGTGTCCCTTTCTTGGTCTATAGGTTGAATATGAGTGCGACTTCGATAGGTCAATTCAACGAGCCCGCGAACCCGGCGAAAGAGTTTAGCCCCGGGTGTGCGAGCGAAGTGAGCGTAACCCGGGGTATCCATCCACTATGACAATTGAGCCCGCTTTAGCGGGCGATAGGTACAGGGCCTGGAGCGGTTGTTAACTAGGAAACCCGCTCGCTACCGCGAGCGGTTCCGTACCGCCTCCTCACGAAGGCCACTCGCCGGCTTTCTGCAATTTCTTGATTCGGCGTTTGACGATCTCGCGCTTGAGCGGAGTCATCTTGTCGAGGAAGACTATGCCGTCGCAGTGATCCGTTTCGTGCAGCATGCAACGCGCAGTCAGCTCGGTACCGTCCAGCTCAAACTCTTTACCGTCGATGTCGTGTGCCCGCACAATCGCGCGGAGATTGCGCTGAACGCTGAAGAAGATGCCGGGGAATGAAAGACATCCTTCGTCGCCGTCCTGCTTCCCTTCGATGCCGACAACCTCCGGATTAATCATCACGACACGTTGCGCGGGATCTTTCCCTGCGGAGCAATCCATCACGAAAAGGCGCTTGGGCACGCCCACCTGCACGGCGGCCAGACCAACGCCCGGAGCGGCATACATCGTCTCAAACATATTGTTGACCAGCTTCTTCAGATCGTCGTCAAACCTGGTGACCGGGTCCGCTGGCGCATCGAGAATCGGGTTCGGCCAGGTGACTATTTTTAGTGAAGACATTCTTAAATCTCAGATTCCAAAACAATTTGTTGCCAATGTGATTTTACGATCAACGTTTTGGTTTCGCTAGTGATGAGGTCAGAACCGGGTTAGGAAAACGTTCACCTCAATATCCACGCAACTGCTCGCGATAGCTTTCAAAGTTGCGCTTCATCTCGCCCAAACTGTCGCCGCCAAACTTCTCCCGCATCGCCGAAGCCAGCACCAGCGCAACCATGGCTTCGCCTATTACTCCGCCGGCGGGCACCACGGTAATGTCTGAGCGTTCAAAAGCGGCGCGCTCTTCCTGCTTCGTATCGATGTCAACCGAACGCAGCGCGCGACGCAACGTCGAGATCGGTTTCAGGTGGCCTCGCACGCGCAGCTCTTCGCCGTTGGTGACCCCGCCTTCCAGTCCGCCGGCACGATTGCTGGCGCGGATAAACTCCTTCGTCTCTTCGTTGTAACTGATTTCATCGTGGACTTCGGAACCGGGGAGGGAACTGGCTTCAGTGCCGGCGCCAATCGCCACGGCCTTCACCGCGGGAATCGACATCACTGCCTGTGCCAAACGTCCATCAAGTTTTAGATCCCAGGCGGTGTGCGAGCCGAGTCCAGGGACGACGACACGCGCTGCGACTTCAAAGACGCCCCCGAGAGTGTCGCCTTCGCTCTTCTTCTTATCGATCAAGTCAATCATGCGCTGTTGAGCTTGTTCGTCGCCGCAACGCAGAGGCGCGTCAACCGGAATGGCGGCGATTTGATCGAAGGTTAATTCCAAAGGCTTCTCCGGAATTCCGCCCAGCTGAATCACGTGACTGTGAATTTCGACTCCGAAGTTTTCCAGCAATTGCCGAGCGAGTCCACCACAGGCGACGCGCGCCGTGGTTTCGCGCGCCGACGCGCGTTCCAGCACGTCGCGCAGATCGCGCGTGTTGTATTTCAAACCACCGGCCAGGTCTGCGTGGCCGGGACGCGGCCGTTTGACGCGGCGGGATTTCTCGGGCGCGAGCTCCTGCGGCTCAACTGACATTATCTCGGTCCAGTTGGCCCAGTCTTTGTTTTCAATCAACAGCGATAGCGGCGAGCCCAGCGTCAGACCATGGCGAACACCGCTGAGGATCTCAACACGGTCCTGCTCGATCTTCATCCGCCCGCCGCGGCCATAACCCTGTTGCCGCCGCGCGAGTTCGTGATTGATCAACTCGACGGCTACGGGCATACCGGCGGGCAGACCTTCAACTATCGCGACGAGCGCGCGACCATGTGATTCGCCGGCCGTGGTGAAACGGAACATCTGTCGTTTGTCTGAGCGGAGTTGATTCTAGATTACTAAGTCGTCTCGGGCAATCAGAGTCTTTGAGTGGCGCCCAACTCCAGCATCGACATTTACCTTGATAATTGCATCGAGCAACGGCCCCATCCAGGTGATGGAAAGCATTTAGGTATTGAATCGGAGATGGGTAGCTACTAAACTACGCGTTTGGCGGCCGCCTAACACCTTGAGGCCGTACCTCGTGAAAAGGAGAGTTCCGATGGAAGTAGAGAAGAAGGCGAAAACGAACCGATTGCTTCACATCTTTGAGACTTCTCTTGTCCCCATACTACTCGGAGTGCTGGCTTTCTCCGCTAATCACGCTGCCAACAAAATTGCGGATTCACAACGTCTGCTGGCTGAAACACAGCAGCGCTGGAGCGAACAGGTAACCGCCCGAGAGGAACAACGAAAGAATGTTGAATTGGATGCAAAGCTTCTGGATCTATTCGGCCAATACTATTTTGGAGACAAGCCCGAGAAGAAGGATTTTGCTATTAAAATAGTGAACAGAATTAGCAGCGTCGATGTCCAACAGAGCTTGTCTTTGGCTGTGCAAGAGGATCAGAAAAAGAGTGTGGGGAGCAAAATAAGTGCAGCCTCTGAAACAGATTTGCAAGAAATCGTGATTACATCCGGACCGGATTGGTTAGGCAAACGCCCCACTCGGGCATGGTGTTACCAGGAGGATCGACAGACGCCAGGTCCGGGACAGTTTTTGGTTGCTTGTCATTACTCAGAAAATCGCTGCGACACAGCCAAGGGCACGAATCCGAAGACGCAGCAAACCGCGTGCGTTCAGGTGGCGGGGCTCGAACAAGCCGCGTGGAATCCAAATCCGAAAGGGTATATGAATTCGTGGTTCCAATACAGTGACAAGCCTTTTCCGGCGCCGTTTCCGCAGTTCAGATGATCCTTCACATGGCTAAAGCTTCTTCCGAGAATATGTTTCCCCGTCCTAGAATTCCCGCCGGATCAAACGCGCGCTTCACCTCAGCCATTTCGCGCAGATGTTTGTCGCCATAAAGCTCGCGTAAGTATTCACGTTTCAGTTTACCAATGCCATGCTCCGCGGAAATGGTACCGCCGACATCGATCGCGCGACGAATGAAGGTGCGGTAAATCTCCCGCGCCCTCCCGGCTTCGTCGTCATCGCGCGGCAGAATGTTGACGTGAACGTGATTGTCGCCGATATGGCCAAAGATAGTATAGCGAAGATTACCGCCGCGCAGGCTGTCCTCGTAGAAGCGTAACATGCCGGCAAACGCCTGGTCGGGCACGGACATGTCGGTTGAGACCTTCCGCTGGTTGTGATGCGCAAACCATTCATTCATCAGCACCGGCAGCGCGTGACGGAATTCACGCAACCTGGCCTGGTCGGCTTCGTTAGTGGCGAACCATGATTCGTCAGCCAGAGCGTTATGGCGTTCAAGCAATGATAGCCACTCAGTCATCAGCGAATCTTCGGTTGATGAGGTTGTTTCCTGCTCGAAGAAGATTGCGCCAGTAGCTTCTGCTGGAATTGTTTCGTATTTCTGGCGTAGGAAGCGGAGCGATTCGACGTCGAAGTATTCAAGGGCACGGGCATCAACAGCGGAGCCCTCCCTTACGGTCGGGCTACTGCCCCGATTCGTGTCGCCCTCCCTTACGGTCGGGCTTCTGACACGATTGGCCAGCGATTGTTTGCGCGCTTCGCTGACAAACGCCAGCAGTTCTACTTCCGTTCTGAAAAAGACCACACCGCTCATCAGTCCCGCTGGTTTCGGGAGCAGCTTCACTTCGACTTCCAAAATCACGCCCAGCGTTCCTTCGCTGCCGATGAAAAGATCGATCACGTCCATACCCGGCGCGACGTAGTAACCGGAAGCGTGTTTGCGAACCTGCGGCATTCGATAAGTCGGCAACTTTGTTTCGATCAATTTTCCCGAGGTAAGGGGAATCGTGATCTTGCCGTTGTCGTCGGCGTGTTGTGCGCCGCGGTGAAGATCGATCACTTCGCCAGTCGCCAGGGCAATCTTCAAACGCTCGATGTAATTTCGCGTCGGACCATATTTGAAAGTCCGGGCACCCGACGCATTGGTCGCGACATTGCCGCCAAGAAAGCAACTGCGTTCGGTTGGATCCGGCGGATACAGCAGCCCTTCGGATTCCACCGCGCGCTGAAAGTCGCCCAGGATCACACCTGCTCCTGCAGCCGCATGACCTCCGCCATGATCATCATGAACAATTTGCTTGATGTGATTAAGCTTATCGGTGGCGAGCACGACGCCACCAAACGGGATCCGGCCGGCGACCGTACCGGTGCCGGCGCCCGAGATCGTCACCGGGGTTTGATTGCGCGTCGCTTCGCGCAGAATTTCGACAACCTCTTCGGCAGTTTCCGGAAAGACGACCCGCTCAGCGAAACCCCCACCCACATGTGAAGAGTCGGCCAGGAATGATTGAATCTCGTCTGGTTGAGATTTAATAAGCATCTCTATTTGGAGTGCGGTGGCAAGCGCAGCGCGACACCGCTTTGGTTTCAAGGCCGATGCCTGAAAGTAATCGAAAGCGCCGTCGCCGCTTCGCTCTGCCGGCGCATTCCAAATTATGCGACGATCAGCTGCCGTTCGCGCAAATACTTGATCCGATCGCGCAACTCGGCCGCCTTCTCAAATTCGAATCGCTTTGCATGCTCGCGCATGTCCAACTCCAGCCGGACAATCGTCTCGCCGAGCTGTTCCGGACTGTAGCCTTCGACATCTTCCAGATCCAGAGGCACTTTGAAGTAGTCGGCTTCGGCCGCGGTTACCAAAGTAGCCTCGATCGGTTTGATGATCGTCTTTGGTGTAATTCCGTTTTCGCGATTATAGACCAGTTGCAATGCCCGTCGCCGCCGCGTTTCGTCGATCGCACGCTTCATTGAATCCGTGACGCGGTCGGCATACAGAATCGCTTTGCCGCTGGCATTTCGCGCCGCGCGCCCGATCGTCTGAATCAAAGATGATTCGGAACGAAGAAAGCCTTCTTTGTCGGCATCCAGAATCGCGACCAGCGAAACCTCGGGCAAGTCCAGCCCTTCGCGGAGCAGATTAATGCCGACCAGCACGTCGAATTCGCCTCGCCGCAAGTCACGGAGAATTCTGATCCGCTCCAGCGTGACAATGTCGGAATGCAAATAGCGCACGCGGACGTCAACCTCGGTAAAGTATTCGGTCAGGTCCTCGGCCATCTTCTTTGTCAGGGTCGTTACCAGGACGCGTTCTTTTCGCTCGGCCCGGGCGCGGCATTCACCCAGCAGGTGATCGATCTGACCTTTCACCGGCAGCACTTCGACTTCCGGATCCATCAAACCGGTGGGCCGAATGATCTGTTCGATGATCTCACCGCTTGATTTCGTCAGTTCGTAGGGTCCTGGCGTGGCCGAGACATAGATTCGCTGACTAACACGCTCTTCGAACTCATCAAAGTTCAACGGCCGATTGTCCATCGCGGACGGCAGGCGAAATCCATATTCAACCAGCGTACGCTTGCGCGATTGATCCCCAAAGAACATGCCGCGCACCTGGGGAATTGTCTGATGCGATTCGTCGATGACCACCAGAGTGTCGCGCGGCAGATAGTCGAGCAGCGTCGGCGGCGGCTCGCCCGGTTTTTTCCCGGTCAGGTGGCGTGAATAGTTTTCGATCCCGCGACAGAAGCCCATTTCTTTCATCATCTCGAGATCAAACATGGTGCGTTGATGCAGACGCTGGGCTTCGACCAGCTTTCCTTCAGTGATTAGCTTTGGCTCCCACCATTCAAGCTCCTGGCGAATCGATTTGATCGCCCGCTTGAGCGTGCTGCGCGGCATTACATAGTGCGACTTTGGATAGAGCGGCAGGCGGGCGGTGTGCTTTTGGGTGACTTCGCCCAATAACGGATCGATGGTTGAGATGGAATCGATCTCGTCGCCCCAAAGCTCAACCCGGTAAGCCTCTTCCTGATAACTGGGATAGACCTCGACCACGTCGCCGCGCACGCGAAAGCTGCCGCGTTTGAAATCGATATCATTGCGCTCGTACTGCAACTCGACCAGGCGTTGCAGCAAAGTGTCGCGGGTGATGCGCATGCCCGGCTCGAGAAACAGAAGCATGCCGTAGTACGCGTCAGGATCACCGAGCCCGTAAATACACGAGACGCTGGCCACCACTATGACATCACGGCGCTCAAACAGCGCGCGGGTGGCCGACATGCGCAGGCGGTCGATCTCTTCATTTACAATCGCGTCCTTTTCAATGTACGTATCTGACGCGGGCACGTACGCTTCCGGCTGGTAATAGTCATAGTACGAGACGAAATACTCGGCCGAGTTTTCCGGAAACAGCGTCTTGAATTCCTGATAGAGCTGGGCCGCAAGGGTCTTGTTGTGAGCGATGACGAGCGTGGGTCGCTGGGTTTGATTAATGACGCTGGCGACAGTGAAAGTCTTGCCGCTGCCTGTGATGCCGAGCAGCACCTGATCTCTCGATCCGTCGTTTAGACCTCGCACCAGGGCGTCGATTGCCTGCGGCTGGTCGCCACAGGGTTGATAGTCGGATTTCAGCTTGAAAGGCATAACCGGCAATAGTAATCGCGAGAAGTAAATAAAACAAAGATGCAACTACCGATTTGCGTCAAGGATCGCTTGGAGTCTCCACGACTCCTTGGCTTACAAACGCGTTTAGATTTACCCTCAGAGCTGGAAGCAATGATTTCTGTAGCGGGCTGGTAACGTTAATCTAGAAATATCGAGAGGCGGGATTGCCGTCGGCACCTTTTCCCTTTTAACGCAAAAGAAAGCATGACTGGATCACGAATCTTCAGAGAAAGGAACCGCCTAGTTTTCCAAGGCGAATTCGGTCTTCAGCAGTTACATCGTCCGCTTGCGGGCCTACACCAAACTATTCAGGAAGCGGGCTATGTGGACGTTATTCTTGATTTCTCTGGCTGTGAAGCAGCATTTCCTGCGCCAATGCTTGCGCTCTGCGCCCAAGTCGTAAAGCTTCATTACGAGGGCGTTGACTTCTCTTTAGTTCTTCCGTCAAATGAGAAGTTGCAACGGCTCTTCCGTAATACGAACTGGGCATACTTCCTCGATCCAAAGCGTCAGGATGAGTCAACTTTTCGAGGCTATACCCAACTCCCCGCGACTCTTTACTCCTCGGCAGAAGACCAGTACAAGGCTGTCAATCGCATTGTAAATGCCATCCTCGGTGCAATTCCTGACATTGCGAGGAAGGACTTTGCGGCATTGGAGTGGTCAATCAACGAATTGACAGACAATGTTCTGGTGCATTCCAAATCAATTGTTGGGGGGCTGGTCCAAGTTTCAACATTTCAGCGTAATAAAAAACGTGTTTCTTTCATTGTTGCCGATGCCGGCATCGGAATTCCAAACTCACTCAGGGAAGGCCACCCTGAACTCACCTCCGATGTTGATGCGTTGGACCAAGCAATCAAAGAAGGGTTTACAAGGGACAAAAAGGTAGGGCAGGGAAATGGCCTTTTTGGAACCTACCAGATTTGCAGTCATAGCAAAGGATTCTTTCAACTGGAGTCCGGATACGGAAAGCTCACTTTCACCGACCGGGTTGGTTTGAGTATAAGTAAGGAACCGGTTCCTTATGAGGGTACTCTCGTAGTGGCGGAGATTGATTTCTCCGTTCCAGATCTCTTGGAGGAAGCTCTGAAATTCGATGGACGCGTAAACAAACCCTTCGACTTTGTGGAATCACATTATGAAGACGTCGAGGCTCATCGTGTCATCTTTAAGATAGCGGAAGAATCAAACTCGTTCGGCAGTCGTGTCGCGGGTCGGCCCCTCAGGAACAAATTGACAAACCTAGCGCGCATGTGTCCCACACAGCAGATCGTAATCGATTTTGGCGATGTTGCACTGGTCTCTAGCAGTTTTGCTGACGAGCTAATCGGAAAGCTCTTTGCAGAGCTTGGCGCTGTTACTTTTATGAGCCGCTTTAGGTTGATTGGAGTCTCGCCAATGGTGCAGCAACTAATCGATCGGGCTATCTCGCAGAGACTGTTGGCTTCTTAATTCGGTAGACGACGTGTTCGGCAGTAATATTCGTCTTTTCATGCCGCCCTACCACAACGCCACCGATTTTCTCCAGGGCTCTTTGCGACCGGAAATTCGTTGACCCGATCTTGAAAATGACGCTCTCTACAAACTGAAAAGCATGATCCAGCATGAGGCGTTTCAATTCACCGTTGTATTCTCCGCCCCAGTATGACCGCGCCAGAAACGTCCAACCAATCTCAATTTCTCTTTCGCCGGCGTCGAATTCAAAGTAGCGCGATGAACCAATAATCGCCCGCGTCTTACGATCGATGACAACCAGCGCGCCACCGGACTCCAACGCCTCTCGGAAGAATTCTCTGAACACTTCCTCCCGGTGACGACCCGAGGCTGGATGTTGCTCCCAAATCAAAGGGTCCGAAGCCACAGCGAACAAACTTTCCCAATCGTCCGGTCGCAGGGGCCGAACTTCAATCAGATCGCCAACCAGACGAGGCTGCAGTTCAAACGTTTCAAGTCCGGGTGCGCGATTTGGGGAGTCCTGGAAGCTCATTGATGACACAATGGAGAAAGACGATTAGAATTTCAACCGACTTGACGAGCCTGCGGAGCGGGCGACAGCATAAAGCTTTCTGGGGCGTCAGCCCCAGGGATACTCCACAGAAGGAATCGCGAGCCCGCGCAGCGGGCGGTAGCGGAAATCGATAGGCTCGCGATTCGAATTTCATCATCGTTTCCATCATAGGAAGGGCGCGCGCTATCGGCCGCTGCGCGGGCTCGGTGATTGTTTGTTGTTCTCCCTGGGGCTCACGCCCCAGGCTTTATCCTTTCGCCCGCTTCGCGGGCTGATCATTCTTTCTCGAATTCAACCCGGAGAGACCATGAAGACCACAACCATCGTTCTTTTGCTGCTCAGCATGTCAATAAGCTGTCCAGCCCAAACGCCTCCGTCTGACCGCCAACAGTTCATCCGCATAGAAGCGCCGGTCATCGCACTCACACATGTACGCGTCATCGATGGCACCGGCGCCGTTCCGCATGATGATCAGACAATCGTGATCACCGAAGGCAAGATCCAATCAATAATGCCGAGCTCAACTGCGACTGTGCCAGCAGGCGCACAGGTTCTCGATCTTAAGGACCAAAGCGTCCTGCCCGGCCTGGTCGGCATGCATGACCACATGTTCTTTCCCATGGGCGGGTCGCCGCCGATGTATTCAAACATGGGGAGCAGTTTCCCGCGGCTTTATCTCGCGCTCGGCGTCACCACGATTCGCACCACCGGCAGCGTCGCGCCGTATACCGATCTGGAAATTAAGCGGCTGATTGATAGCGGCCGGATGATTGGCCCCAAGATGCAAATCACCGGGCCCTATCTGGAAGGACGCGGCTCTTTCACTCCGGTCATGCACGAGCTTGCAGGTCCCGACGACGCGCGTCGCATGGTGAACTTCTGGGCCGATCAAGGGGCAACGTCTTTCAAAGCCTACATGAATATCACTCGCGATGAGTTGCGCGCAGCCGTAGAAGAAGCGCACAAGCGTGGGCTGAAGGTCACGGGCCACCTGTGCTCGATCGGTTATCGCGAAGCAGCAGAGATCGGCATTGATAACCTTGAACATGGACTGCTGCCGGATTCGGAATTCGTTCCCAACAAGCAACCTGACAAATGTCCGGGTGCCGCGGTCAGCGCCAGTCTGCTGAAGCTCGATCTCAACAGCGATGCCGTCAAAGAGACAATTCGCACGCTGGTTGCCAGGAATGTCGCGCTCACTTCAACGCTACCGGTATTCGAAGCCGGCGCGCCGTTGACCCAAAGCGGGATTGGCGCCGCCAGCGCTGTGCTGAATCCGCGGATGCTCAACGTGATGAATACCGACGCGCGCGTACGTTACCTCACGGCGCGATCGCGCATCTCTGGCGATTCGCCAACCGCCGCGCTGGTGCGCAAGTCAATGGATTTTGAACGTGCCTTCGTCGCGGCCGGCGGATTACTGATAGCCGGCCTCGATCCGACCGGCAACGGCGGTGTGGTGGCAGGGTTCGGCGACCTGCGCGAAGTCGAGCTCCTCGTCGAAGCCGGCTTTAGCCCCTTGGAGGCAATTAAGATCGCCTCCTTCAACGGCGCAAAGTTTCTCGGCGAAGACGTGCGTATCGGCTCAATCGCCGTGGGGAAGCAGGCTGACTTGATGATCGTAAAGGAAACCCCGCCGCCCACATCAGCGACATCGAGAAGGTCGAGATCGTTTTCAAAGACGGCGTCGGCTATGACTCAGAGAAGTTGATCCAATCGGTGCAGGGGTTGGTGGGAATACGTTGAGTGATTAAGATTCGGGACAGTAGCCCGACCGTGAGGGAGGGCTCGCTTGTGGAGTGCGCCGGTTCCTGAGCATCAGGAGCTCTTCACACGGTCCATGAGAGGAACGGAGTACACGATTCGCTTGGGAGCTATCTCGCGGATCCATTCAGGGTCTTCCAGTTTGGTCGACGGCTGCTGAGCCGCCACCGGCAGTAGCGCGGTTATGATCAAGAGCAACAGCAAAGCGGATTCTTTATTTCGAGACATGACGGTCCTCACATAACAACTGTGTCGCACGCCGCGCGGGCTGAAAAATGATCTCGTACGTGATCCGGGGGGTGGCGTGTTGAGCACTTACCCCGGCTACTATCTGTGACGGCAATGCGTGAAATCCTGCTTCCTCGAGTAGCGCGCAAGAGCGTGGTACAGAACGCCGAGCGTAACTTGGGGACGCTACCACTCAAGTTGATCGGCCCGCTAACGCGGCTGGAGCAATAGACCTTGCCTGATCCGAGGTTGCGCCTTGCGCATTTACCCTGGCTACTATCCCTTACGGCTGCGCCGCTAAAACACGCGAGCTGCCCTTCTCAAGACCGAAAAATTCTTAACTAACTTGAAGCTCGGGTGTAAACTGTCAAGCGCTCATTCCCCCGAGGGAAATCTTAATCGAATCAGGAGGTTTGTGTTGATAAAGAAACTCTTTTTCGCGTCGACCCGCTCAGTGTTCTCCATCACCCGGTCGCATCTACCACCCCACGCGGGCTGCCCGCGCGGGGGCCCCGGTCTGCTCCCGGTACTGACCTCATTTGCTTTGATTGTCGTGCTCTCTTGCGTCTCGAACTCACTTGCGCAGGACCAGCCAACAATCGCCAAAGACTCTGTCCATGTCACTGCTTTCACGCTCAGTTCCTACAAAGGAGATTTCAAAATCTTTAGTTGGGTGCCCAAAACGCAGTTTCGCGTCAATGGACCGATCGCCAGTGGCAGCCAGCTCTATGTCGAATTTACTGTGCCCGGCACCGGCGCGTGGGTCAAATACGATTGCAAGACGAGGGAAACGCAGAAAGGTTATTGGTGGCAACCTGAATGCGGCGGCCGTGATGAGATTTCAGAAGACAAAGGCATCACCTATACCGGCCCGGTCAACTTTGCGATCAAGATGCGGAACGAGCTGGCCGGCGGCGACGTGACGCTTTTCACCGGCAAGGCAAAAGTCGCAAAGGTACATTCCGGCGAGACCGGCCCAAATTATGTGAACCACTTTGACTATTACGTGGATCAGGACTGGAACCTGCCGATTGGTTACATGTTCCTTGAATCAGACAGTGTATACGAATGGAGAAAGCCGAGGCTGGCTTTTGCGCTTTGGGCGCGCGGCGAAATACATGGTTCTTTCGAGCCGCATCTTTTCCACGACGGAAAAGAAGTGGGAAAGATGTACTACCAGGGCGAGCAAGTCGGCAAGCCGAGCTGCGGCAGCAATGAAATCGAGAGCAACACGACGCATCTTATGGGTGGACATTTCGTTTGGACGCGGCTGAAGTGTGAATTCTCGAGCGTACTCGCCTGGAACAAAACGGACGACAGTAATGACACCATGTTCGGGCGACTTTACCTGCTGAGTGAGAATCCGGGTGACTACGAGATCAAGACGCTTTACAACGGCCACCTGGTGCGCTCGATGAAATTTTCGGTTGATGCTCAAGGCAAGATCGTCGATAACGGCATCGGCACCAGTAACAAGCTTGGCAACAATCGCGTGGTCGTCCCGGTGCAGGTGCTTGGCGATTCAGACGGGCAGTGGGACAAGAATGCGTGGAAGACTGATGCGTTTTATGGTAACCCGCTCACCGGCTTCACGCCTCCGCCGTAGATTAGACTCGGCTTGAGTGTGATTCTATTTTCCGCTGTCCATATGCCACCCCGGATTTACCCATTGGCCCTTGCGGAACACGAAGACCTCTGTGACGCGGCCGGTTTGGTTGACGCGCTGGCCGCCGGTCTCCAGCTCGTAAGCGTGGTTCCCGTAGACGAGGGCGGTGAAGCCATAAACCTGGATTTCGGTTTTGGGAAATTCGAGTTTGATCAGCTTGCCGCCGCCCTTCGCGAACTGTGCCGAGCCATCAAGAATCGTTTGGCGGTTTGACCAGGTGTTGTTGCCCGCCTCGATAACTACAGTCTCTTCAGGAATCAGCTTCTCGAGGGTGGCCCGATCGCCGGCGAAGTAAGCGCGCGAGACGGCTTCGCGAGCATCAAGCAGATGCTTCTTCATTTGATCGCCCATCGGCCGGCGCGCCGCCAACTGTTCTTCCATCGATTCTGCATGGAGCGCCGTGTCGCTTCCATTTTGGATCCACTGGCCATTTGTCCTGGTGTAGAAATCCGAGATGCGCAGCGCGCGGTGGGACGGACCGTTGGGCGTGTCCGAGTCGACGTCGGCGACGAAGCAGACAAAGGCTGCTTCGCCTTTGAAGATCATGTCGAACTCGCGCATCTTGTAGCCCTTCATTCCGTATGGACTCTTCGGGTCGACGTCATTCCATTCCATGTAACCGTCAACCCCTTTGATCATCGTGCGCGAACCTTCCAGATAGCCCAGCCAGTTCGGTGCGTGTGTCGCGCGCAGCGCCGTCGCGTCTTTTTTGATAAAGGCCTGAAAGATACTATCGATATGCCCGCGAATGGCTTCGCGATCAGCCGCGCGATCGTCCTGAATGTTCAAGCTGTTAACAGGTACGGTGGCCGCGAAGAACGCGACACCCAGGACGAACGAGAAAAGAAAAAAACTGAAGATCCTCAAAGTCATCGACGTAACCTCCAAATGAATTGTGATGAGCGTCTTCACGGGCACGCGCGTGCCTTATCCGGGAGGGCACGCTTTTCACTTACTTCGGCTACTGTCTGTCACGGCTACGCCGCGAAAGCGCGTCGCTCCCCTCATTACTGCCCGCCGGTCACGGTGAATTTGATGTCTCCGGGACTTTCGGCAAGCTTGATGTCGTTGCTGTTGTACGCGGTAACGGTGCAGGTGTATGTGCCTGCGGCTAGCGGCTTGTCCAATACGTACGACGTGCCATCAACGCGTTTGTTGATGTAGTCATAGTTGGTTTGGGCGCCGCCGGAGCTGTCGGCATTAATGCTGAATTTATAGTAGGCAGCATCGGGATAACTCTCCCATCTCACTTCGATATTGTTCGTCCCCAGCTTGGCGCCCGCTTTAGGACTGACCAGTTTCAGATCGCTTTTGAAGAGATTTGAATCAGGCGCGAAGAATGTTTCGTCGGCTTCCACCTTATATTTGGCTGAGGCCACGAAGCCGGATGTCACGAAAACATAGTAAGGCGTATCGAAGACTTTTGCCGTTAGACCTTCGTAGATTCCGGGCGGCACAGACTTGATTAGGTACTCGCCGCCGGCGTCGGTCTTCGCGATAAAGGTTTGGCCGCCGCACCCGCCGAAATACTGGCTGAATTTCTCACATAGCTTCACCTCTATGTTCGCCGCAGGTTTTTCGTTGTAGAAGACTTTGCCCTGGACGTTGGCCTTGCCGGCGGCGGGCTTTTCCTTTTCGTCGCCCGAGCCGGAATGAATAATGCCCTGGTCGTCCGGCTTTGCTGAAGAAGTTTTGGCGTTCGAGTTGTTCGCCGAACCGCGGCCCTTGTCAACGGCAGACTTGCAACCCGACCCGAGGGCGACAGAAAGCAATGTAATGGCGACAAATCCTTTTGCGGAAAAAGACATGTGATGATCCTCCCAGGTTTAATCGAACAGGTTTCTTAGCGCGACGATTGTAACGTGTAATTGATGTCGAGGCAGGAGTAAACAAAAGGGGCGCGAAGTCGTTGACCCCTGCGCCCTGGCTAATAGTGTTGCGGTCGCGAGCTATGACGCTACGACATCGAAGGAGCTTCTGCCGGTGACTGGCTGGTGATTTGATAGATTGCTTCCATTATTGCCGAACGTACTTCCGGCGGCAGCGTTCCACGTACGGCCATGCGGCGAAATGCAGGCAGGATGTCCGGCTGGCCGCTTAGTGCTAGAAGCTTTACCACTGCCAGACGCACTTCGATGTTTGCGTGCTCCTCAATGGCTCGCATCAAAGGCTCGAGTTCACCAGCCTTCGACATCAAGAACAACAGCGAGAAGGCATCATAGGTCTCGTCGCGGCTCTCGCTGGTAAGACTTCCGATCGCCTCGTTCGCCAGTCCCGAAGACGCTATCGCCGAGCCAATCCTGCGACGACGTTCGGGGTTTGCTTCGCGCAGAGCGCGGGTGAAAGCGGCCGCACGATCCTCCTGGATCTCGGACATGGCGCGAGCTGCGGCGTTGCGCACGCCAAGCGACTCGTCGTCGAACGCGGCAGACACATGTTGAAAGGCTTCCTCACCACCAAACTGTGGCAGTTCATTAATCGCTGCTGCGCGATCGGATGGTCTCTCGCTGTTGAGCTGACGTGGGAGACTGGAGCTGGGACCGTCAGATATGAAATTACTTTCCGGGACGCTAACCGGCGCGAATTCGCCGCCGGCATCGTCCTGCATTGTGCCGAAATGATCGTCCGGAATAGTCAGCGGCGCGGGTTCCATTGCGCGCACAGTTTCACGATTCTCGACACCGGCATCAAACCATTCCGCGTTTTCTGTGACGTTGGACTCTTCACCGTGGATTGCTGAAGGCTCCTCAATTTCAAGACGCTCGCTCTCGAAACCGAATTCGGCCCGCACCGGAGCATTATCCGCTTCGGCCAGGATGCGCTTGTGTTGAGCGCGCCGGTGCGCCGCCTCAGCCTCATCGCGTTCGGCTTCTTCGGCGCGGATCTTGGCTTCGATTTCTGCTCGGATGCGCGCTTCCAGCTCGGCGCGCTGCCGAACTTCTGCTTCGGCCCTGAGCCGGCTGTCTTCTTCTGCCTGCCGTTGCGCGTAGGCTTCAGCCTGGCGGCGGGCCTTCTCTTCAGCAATTAGGCGGGCTGATTCCTCGGCCTGGCGGCGAGCTTCTTCATCAGCAAGACGCCGGGCCTCTGCTGCCGCAAGGCGGCGAGCCTGTTCAGCCGCGAGTCTTTGGGCTTCCTCTTGCGCGCGATGCCTGGCTTCTTCTTCGTCGACTAAACGCGCGTCCTCTTCGGCCTTACGTCGTTGCTCGGCTTCTGCTCGTATTTCAGCTTCGATCTCGGCGCGCAGGCGTGCTTCTTCTTCGGCTCGGCGAAGTGCTTCAGATTCAGCCCTGCGGCGGGCCTCCTCTTCGGCGCGTCGACGCGCGACATCTTCCACCAGTCGTTGCGATTCCGCGTTAGTCCTGAGGCGCGCGGCGTCACGGGCCTGAACGAGTTCGATCTCTTCCTCGACCGCCCGGAATCTGGTCTCGGCGCGACGGCGCAACTCATCTTCCTGGGCTCTCTTCCTGGCTTCAGTTTCCAGGTAGTGCCGTTCCTGTTCAGTACGAAGACGCGTGTTTTCTTCTTCTGCCCGGCGCAGAACTGCCAGCTCAGCTTCGTGCGCAGCCTGCGCCGTCACCCTTTGGGCGGCGACGTCGGCGCGCCGCGTTTCCTCCATTGCGCGCATGCGTCTCAACTCTTCTTCGGCGCGCCTTAGTTCGTGTTCGGCGATCTGGCAATGATGTTCTTCCTCAGCTTGCTCACGAACCTCGACTTCGATGCGCTGCCTTTCCATCTGCGCGCGATGACGCGCGGTTTCCTCTTCCTTCTGGCGCCAGCGTTCCTGTTCGGTTCGCAAAGCATTTTCCGCAGAAAGTCGAGACGTCTCTACCTCCGCGCGACGGCCTTCTTCTTCGGTGCGCAGTCGCATCAGTTCGGCTTCCAACCGACTGATCTCTGCGGCGGCGCTGACCGCGATTGTTGTCTCTTGATCATGTTTGATGGACGGTATTGCCGGCGCTTGCGGCGCGGCTGATACCGGCTCTTCCGCGGCGGGTGATATGACTTTAGGAGCCCAGGGCAGGGGCTTCGCAGCGGTGATAGCGATTTGCGGAGCGCCTGGCAGCGGTTCGGTAGCCTGGTCCGGCCTGCTCGGCCTTTAGAATCCGCAGGAGTTCGGCTTTGTTCGCCGCCAGCGCACTGCGCAGATCTTCATTGATGATTCCTTTTGGCGCATCTATCACGAGGCGATCGTTGCCGGAGGTCTTCACCTCGACGCCCTTGGCGCGGAGTTGTAAAAGCAAATCACGGGCTGTCATAGCTCGATCACCTCGCGTTCGGTTTCGATTTGACGTTCAGGAATAGCGACCGGAGGGTGACTCGGAATTGCGACTGAGGCTTCATGGGAAAACGCAGTCGCGCAGGCTTCGATCGCGTGCTTGATCAAAGTGCGCGGAACCTTGCGATCGTTTTCGGTCTGCATCAGGGAATTCAATGGACCGATGGCCGCCGGATCGCGCAGATCCATCAAGGCTTCGACCGCGGCGCGCCGCACATCCGAAGCTGGATCGTCGAGCGCCCCAACCAAATGGGGAGTGGCTTCGCGATCATGGACAAAGCTGAGCCGTCGTGCTGCAGCGGCGCGTTCATTCGCGGAATCGGCGATGCGGAGGTCGCGCGTCGCGTCTTCAAAATATCCATGCTTCATGAAGGCAGCCCGGGCTTGTTCGCGCCGTGTTGCACTTCGGCCGACGATTGCCGCCAGCAATTCGGCGCCGACTAACTGGCGTGTTTCTGGATTAGGCGAGCCGATGACGTTCTCGTCATAGGCTCCGCCATTGATCAGTTTCTGTGCTTCCTCGTTAACTCGTGCGATTCGCTGTCGACGTGGATCTTCGTTGACCAGGGCGTCAGCTTCCGGCACGGGCAACGCTTCAGGTTTCGGAGCACTGGCTTTTGACTTCGCTGCCACGGCAGCCGCTTCGGCAAGTTTAGGTTTAATCTCAACCGCGGACTTCGATTCCGGCGCCGGCTGAACGCTCGATGCCGCGCCCTGCTTTGTTGTGGTCCTGCTTGTTTCGATGATGCCGGCCGGCCAGGGTTCAGATGCCCTGGCGCGCCGGCGCTGAAACAGAAACAGTGCAATTAGCAGCAAGAGCACAATCGCGCCGGCGATGACCGGGACGGGATTGAGTTGAGCCCACAGAAGCCAGTAGTTAATGTGTTCTCTCATCCAGCCCGAACGATCCTGGCGTGATTGGTTCGTCGCCGCCGGCGGAGTTGGCTGAGTCGCGGGTGATGCCAGGGCGGTCGAGGAAAAAGTCTGCGCCGTTGTCTGTGTCGGCTTTGCACTCTGAGAAGGAATCGGTGACGGGAGGGAAGTCGCCGATGGTTTCGATCCTGAATTGGAGGCCAAAGTTGCCGCGGCTCCAGCCTTGCCGGCTGAGTTAGAATTCCCGGCATTACGCACCGTTGTTGAACTGGACCGACCCGCAGCGTTGTTATTACCTGTCACCGGCGCAGCAGTGCCCTGGTTGGCATTTGAATTCCTGTTCGGTTCCGCACTCTGATTAACCGATAGCGGCAACGCGCTTCTTTGACTAACATTCGAATTTCTGTTTGCTGCCGCCTCCGCGGTAGACCGCGGAATTTTTCGGCCGGCGTTCGAAGCGATTGAAGAACCGGCGCCGGTAACGGTGAACACCACCTCGAGCTGGTTTGCGTGTTGCTCGACGCGGGCGCTCGCTCCCGGCTGGAGTCGAAACGAAATGACTGTGTTGTCGCCGTTGCGCCGTACCTTTACGTCGCTAAAACCTCGACCGCGAAGTGCGTCGGCAGCTGGTATGTCGGCCGCCGGAATCTTCACATAGAAACGATCGCCGCGCCGATACGCTTCATAATCATTCAACGACTGATCCGAGCTGAGAGCGACCCGCGATCCTTCGGGTGAGTCGCTCGAGTGCAAAGTAGCGATGTGCGGAGGCTTTCCAGAGCCCGATTGTGGTTGCACAGGCGGCTTGGTGGTCCGGCCTTGCGCGGCAACCAGGGCGGTGCCTAGTAGGAAAACCGTGCTGCATCTCAAAACCGAGGACGAGGTTCTGGCACAGCCGGGCGATTGGTTTATCGTCTTCATCATTGGGGCAACACTAACGAAAAACCTTTAGAACATCACTACAGCGAATTATGCAACGACATGGCTCCGTTGTCACTTGATCCTAAATCAAAGACCGGCTGGTCCTGATCCAGTTTATACAGCACTTCGAGAATTGCGGTGCGTACGTTCTCGGTCAGGCCTTCGCCGCTGGCCATCGATCGGAGTGTGGGCGCCAAATCCGGTTGCGCAGCTACGTTCAAGACACGAATTGCAGATAGCCGCACCTCGTCATCCTTGTGACTCTGAATGGCGTCCAGAATAGGCTGCGTTTCGTTCGCTTTGGCCATCAACGAGAGGAGCGAGAACGCTTCATAAGCCTGATGTCGATCCTCGCTGGCCAGGCGATCAACTGCCTGCGCAACTATCCCGGTTGTAATGCACGCGCGAGCTACGTTTTGCAGAGTTTCGGCATCGGCAGTTTCCATCACCCGCACATAGGCGTCCGCGCGATCGAAGCTAAACCCGCTCAAGGTGCGGGCGGCTGCCGCCCGAACCTCGCGTGAGCCGTCGGCGAGAGCGATGAGTATCGTGGCGAGCACTGATTCGTGATCAATCAAGCCGAGTGCGCTGACCGCCGCTGAGCGGATGCCTGACTCCGGATCGCTAACCGCCACTGAGGAAAGCGCGGCGACGGAACGCCGCACAGGATGCGAGGCGAGTTCACGCACGACCTGTGCGCGCTCTTGTTCATCGGGACTGGCAAGCCGGCTCAATGCGTCAGTCAACGCCTCGTCTTCGCCTCCTTCCGGCAGATCTTCAAAAGCCAGGAAGCTTCCCATTTCAGAAGGGTCACCGCTGGGGCTGCCATCGGCGAGCAAAGGCGGCTCGGAAGAGGACGCATCGAGATATCCCAGGCTCTCCACTGAACAAGCGCTCAAGGTTTCGCTCAAGAGTGACGCCGGAATATCCGGATGACGGCGGGCGATATCGAGCAAAGCGCCAATTGCCGCCGGCATTTTTAGTTCACCGAGGCTGGCTACGGCCTGGTTACGCACGACTGAGTCCGAGTCATGCAATGCTTCGATCAGGAACATCAAAGAGCTCTGCGACCCGATTAGTCCGAGGGTTCGGGCTGCGGATGATCGTTCCCAGGCATCTCGACCCATTAACATCATGGCGCTCTGACGAGCGACAAATCCATATTCTTCGAGAGCTTCTTGTGCTCGTCTCCGGGCGTCGGCATTGTTATCCCAGGAATCCAGGGCTTTCACCAGCGACGCTTCAATCGCCCGGCGGTCGTCCGCCGAGCGCGAGGCCATGACGTCCATTCGGTGCGGTTTGCCCAAAGTCAGTTTTCCCACTTCCTGATCGATTTGATACGCACCATAGACAGAGGTCTTTATTTCGGGATTGGGTTTCTCCCAAACCTGAGATCCCGCAATGGCAGGAACGCGGCGTTCAATCGCAGGAGCGCGGCGTTCGCTCAGCGTTCCCGATTCAACTGCCACACGAGCTGGCACTGCCTGGGCCTTCTCTGAATTTACGGTACGCTCCGGTGCCTTGACCGGTTCGTCAGCCTCGACCAACTTACTGGGGCCGTGCCGCCTTCTATAGACCACCAGACCGAGCAGCATCAACACCAGAATTACGGTGCTGTAAGTCCATGGCGACAATAACGAATCGTCTACAGCCGCTTGCTGGATTGCCGCGTAGGCCGTTCCCGACGCGCACAGGAGGAGAAACGCACCGGCCAGCATAGCCATTGTGGCTCGTGGCGGGCGCAGGGTTGAGGTTGGTTTCTGATTTGGCATGACGTTCACCATTCTGCTTGGCAGCTTTCCAGTAATATGCGGTGTGATTGCCTGAGAATGTTTTCCGAAGGACTGCGGAATTATTCTTTCGGTATTGGGCCCGGTGAGAAGGCGAGGGCACTTTCTATTCTGCGTCAGTGAATTTGTATCCGATTCCCCAGACGGTTAGTACCAACTGGGGGTTGTCAGGATTCTCTTCGATCTTTGCTCGCAGGCGGTTAATGTGAGAATCAATCGTCCGGTCATATCCCTCGTAGGAGTAATCCCAGATCTTCTCGAGCAGATACTTGCGCGGGAAAACGCGTCCGGGATTTCCGGCAAACAGCCGCAACAGATCAAACTCTTTGGGGGTTAGCTCGATCTGCCGTTCTGCGATCATGACTTCGCGGCGTACTGGGTCGAGGCGCAGATTGCCGCGGACGATTGGTGTTTCGTCTTTGCCATCACCCGTGGCCGTGGCCGCGCGGACCCGTCGCAGCACAGACTTAATTCGGGCTTCGACTTCGCGCAAGCTGAACGGCTTGGTAATGTAATCGTCGGCACCCATTTCCAGGCCCAGAACTTTATCGACTACATCATCCTTCGCGGTGAGCATGAGAATTGGCATTTGAGGATTCTTCTGTCGCAACTCCTTACATACGGCCAGACCGTCCATCTTTGGCAGCATTAGATCTAATACCACCACATCCGGACGGTTCTTGACCGCGGCTTCAATCCCGGCGATACCGTCGGGCGCGGTATTTACCGCATAACCAGCTCTCGAGAAATATTCCTCGATCGCGGTAGAAATGTTTTCGTCGTCTTCAATGATCAGCAGCGAGGTTTTTGGTGCGGGCGCGGCAGCGGCTCCTGCGGCGTCCGATGAGTGAGAACGGCCCCTCTCCCCATCAGTTTGATTAAGCATTCATTGTTTCCTCAAGGCGAGAAGGCTCTTAGGGGATGTGCGCACTGCCGTTGCATGTGCGCTTCATGTAGGACTATAACAGGACAACGCATTTCAACTCAAGCCTAAAAGTTTCCGAGGTGACGTAAATTGGCACTGAGAACCGTGCCGATGCCTGGCGGACCCGCCGTGGCGGCCAAACTAGTCCTATATAGATGAGTCGCCCGTACCGTCCGCTCACTCTCGCTGTCAGGAAGACGGCTTCGGGGGAGTCAGCTTGGCTCGCAGACGACTCTCGAATCCCGAAATGGCCGAGACGACCTGCGGCGGCGTGCCGGCCTTCTTGCTTAACTGCTGAAATACCGCCAAGCCGCGTTCATCACCCAGTGAGACAATTGCTTCGCCGGCTCCGGTGAACAAGGCAAAATTGCGCCGCTCCAGAGACTCCGTAAGCAGCGTGCTGAGAATGGGGAAGACTCGCGGATCGTCTCTCCCGGTGGAGCCCAACAACGCAAGCGCGGCAATGCGCACGGCGTTGGGATTGCCGGCGACATAAAACTTAAGGCCCAGATCAAGGGCACGTTTGTCGCCCAGCGCTGCCAGGCCATTAAGGCCTGAGGCTCTGATCGTGTCGCGCCACGAAGGCTCGTCTATCAGCCGGCTTAAGGCCTCGTAGGCGGTGGGACTCTTGGTTTGACCCAGGGCGACAGCCGTGGCCCGGATTACAGCATAGCTCCGATCGACCAGCAACTGTCGGTATGCATCGGCAAGGCTGGAATCTTTCATGGCTGCCAGCGAAGTGACGGCTCGAGCGCGCACCCGCGCGTCACTGTCTTTGGTGGCAGCTAACAAAGCCTCCCTTGTCTCTTTGACGCCACTGAGCGAGACGGCAGCCTCCAGGTTGGGGGCCGTCTTGCTTTCATTCAGTCGCGCTCTGAGTTGGTGCAAAGCCCAAATTCGCCCCAGCACGTCCTGATCGTGAGCGAGTTGATACACTAACTGGCCCGTCGTCTTGTCGAACAACAATTCTTTAATCAGTGTGCCGCCGTAATCGAAGTTCACCAGAAGTGGTTCTGAGTCGACGGAAAACCTGAACGACTGTTCCTGCCTGGCGTCAATCTGCACCCGTTCGATGCGGTTGCCACTCGCGGTGCCAATTTCGATGTCCACCGGAGTTTGAAAAAGCACCACCTGGGGGTATTGCGATTCGAGATCGAGAAGCTGCTCCTGCCTGACCTGTATTACCAGCGTTTTCCTGGCCGCGTCATAGTCCTGAGAAACGCGAAACACCGGATGACCCATTTTGTAAAGCCATTCATCGAAGAACCAGTCCAGTGGTTGTCCGGTAGTCTCTTCAATCGCGATGCGAAACTGAGCAGTTTCCACCGGTTGATGCGCGTACTTTGTCAGGTAATGATTGATTGCGCGCCACCAGTTGTCCTCGCCCAGGTAGGTGCGCAGCATGTGCAAAACGGCGCCGCCACGCGGATAGGCGTAGGTATCAAAGACTGCGTCGGGGTTGGAATAATTTTTCGTGACGATTGGCCGCCGATGACCGCGGGCCCATGCTTGATAGTAGGCGTCCTGATTCGCTTTGACGTCGAGAT